>Ga0210050_1000032_pt1 | contig 193701 bp, 196 predicted proteins | sample CryGey132114_all_FD_185463 | JGI IMG/M metagenome (GOLD analysis project Ga0210050, IMG submission 185463) | Groundwater microbial communities from aquifer - Crystal Geyser CG22_combo_CG10-13_8/21/14_all (SPAdes) (version 2) | ecosystem: Environmental > Aquatic > Deep subsurface > Groundwater ... | reverse complement strand
AATGGTCGGAGCGACTGGAATTGAACCAGCGACCCCTAACCCCCCAGATTAGTGCGCTACCACTGCGCTACGCTCCGATTGTCCAATTTGAAGGCAAATGTTAGTAAAAACGCTGAAATTTGTCCATGAATTGGTAAGAAAAAACCATCTGACTTGCAGCTCCGTAACGGGATTGTTATGGTGACCCGTATTATTTTTGAGAGGGGTTTCATTATGATCAAGTTCGTCTTACTTCTTGCGGCTTTATCTTCACTAAATTTATGGGCCATGGACGTCCAAATTTATAATTCGAAGCTAGCGCAATTTGAACAGTGGGATCAAGTTCTCAATGCTGTTCCAGAAGAAGCGACCATCGTGATGGGAGAAGAGCATTACAATGAATTGGTACAAATGGCCGAAGGCTTAGTGGTGTCAAACATTGTAGAAGCTAAAAACGCTAAAGGCGCTTTTACGGCAGCATGGGAATTTCTCGACTATCCAGTTCAAGCAGAAATAGCTACGGCCATGCAAAATTGGAAAGCTTCAAACGATGATCAAGCTTTCTTAATGGAAGTTTTTAAAAATCAAAATCGTGCGCAATCTCATCAAGTGTATTTGCCTTTTTTAAAAACTGTTAAGGATTTGGGAGGAGAGTTACTCGCCACCAATGCTCCACGCGATTGGAAATCTATTATCACAGCAACCGGTCTTTCTTCATTGGATCCAAGCTTAGTTCCACCGAATATGGAATTGGGAAGCGATGGTTACTTTGAAAGATTTAAACTCGTGATGCAAGATCACGTTCCAGCTGACAAGCTTCAAAATTATTTCGAAGCTCAATGCTATACAGATTCAGTCATGAGTTATCAGATCATGAGTCAATCGAGCTTTAGTTTAAGATTTATGGTTGTGGGTTCATTTCACTCTGACTATTTCGATGGGCTAGTGGAGAACTATAAAAAGCAAACCAATCTTCCGGTTATGACATTTAAGTTGGTCGATGCTTCGGAGTTGAGTGCACAAGAGATTGCAGAGCTGATCAAGCCTGATGCTCAATACGGCGCACTTGCTGACTATATTCTTTTGCTGACTAAATAATTAAAAATCATCTTCGTCATCAAAGTCGATAACGTCGCCAGATGTATTCTGGCATTGCAATTCTAGCGGATAAGATGGATCAAATTTCTCTGAGAATTTCCAAGGACAATGGCGACAACCGCTTTGACAGCAAAAACCGCGCTTTTGGAGATAGCTTTCTGTGAAGACCATGAATCCCTGATCATCGTAATAGAAATCTTCTTTTTCCTTGAGCATTTCCGTCATAAGGGCCCTCTCATGAAGTAAGGCCTCCAATTCTGGAGGCCGCTTACAGAGACTTAAAAGTGTGTGTAATTGACGCCACGATCCATCGGCGTCAAAACGGAGCCTATTCGTACCATGGGCGTCGGGTGTTGGACAGGAAAAATCTGTTCGACTTGAAGCTTTTTATTTAGCTCGGTAATATAGTGAAATACTGGAAATTATTACGAAAGGAAGGCCCATGAATTACGCTTGGTATCAAAGTTATGAAACTGGAATCCCTCACACCATCGACGTTAATCAATACTCATCTATTGTAGATGTGATTGAAAGTAGCTTTCAAAAATTTCGTAATAACGAATCGTTCTACTGTATGGGGAAATGCTACACCTATGGTGAACTCGATATTCTGACACGCAAATTTGCCAGCTATCTTCAAAATGATTTGAAACTTCAAAAAGGTGATCGCGTTGCCTTGATGATGCCAAACATTCTTCAGTACCCCATCGCTCTATTTGGAGTGCTTCGCGCCGGAATGATTGCAGTTAATGTCAATCCTCTCTATACAGTGAGAGAGCTTGAGCATCAGTTGAAAGACTCGGGAGCCAAGGCCATCGTCATTTTTGAAAACTCATGTCACGTGCTGGAGAAGTGTCTCGCCAATACTCCAATTCAACACGTTCTCACGACTCAAATTGGAGACATGCTCAATTTCCCAAAATCAATGATCGTCAATCTCGTGATTAAAAAAGTTAAAAAGATGGTTCCCGATTGGAATATTCCGAGTGCTAAAAGTTTTAAAACAGTTCTGTTTAATGCCGATGCATCTGATTATCGTCGTCCTGAATTAAAACTCGAAGACATTGCTTTTCTTCAATACACAGGTGGAACAACTGGTGTCTCTAAAGGAGCCGTGCTCACTCATAAAAATATTGTCGCCAATATCATCCAAGCAAAGGCATGGATTAAAAATTTCATCAAGGAAGGCGAGGAGACCATTATCACTCCACTTCCTCTCTATCATATCTTCTCTCTTACTGCGAACTGCTTTGTCTTTGCTACTGTGGGAGCAAAGAATATTTTGATTACCAACCCTCGCGACATGCCAGGGTTTATCAAAGAAATGAAGAAGCACAAATTTACGGCCTTCACGGGAGTGAACACACTCTTTAACGGCTTGATGGCGAATCCTGATTTTGAGACGGTGGATTTCTCAAGTCTCAGATTAACTCTTGGTGGTGGAATGGCCGTCCAAAGATCTGTGGCCGAGAAATGGAAAAAAGTAACAGGAGTTCCCTTGATTGAAGCTTATGGTTTGACAGAAACTTCACCAGCAGCCTGTATTAATCCAATGACGCTGAAAGATTATAACGGAAAGATTGGACTTCCAATTTCATCTACTGAAATTGTTATTAAAGATGATGACGGCAATGATGTTCCTCAGGGAGAAGTGGGGGAGATTTGTATTCGCGGACCACAAGTGATGCAAGGTTACTGGAATCGTCCGGAAGAAACGGCCAATGTTATGACCTCTGATGGTTACTTTAAAACGGGTGACATGGGCAATATGGATGAGAATGGCTTTTTCCAAATTGTTGACCGTAAAAAGGACATGATTCTCGTTTCAGGCTTTAACGTTTATCCGAATGAAGTTGAAGAAGTTGTCTGCAGTCATCCAAAAGTTTTTGAGTGTGCCGCGGTTGGAGTTCCAGACGAGAAATCTGGTGAATTGGTGAAAATTTTCGTTGTGAAAAAAGATGAATCTTTGACAGAAGAAGAGCTTCGTAAATTTTGCAAAGAAAATTTTACGGGATATAAAAACCCTCGTTTTGTTGAATTTAGAAAAGAGCTTCCCAAGACTAACGTCGGTAAGATTTTAAGACGCGAACTTCGCGATGCTGAAATCAAAAGAATGAAAGGCTAATGTACCATTTGTAAACACAGGGTAATTAGTTCAAGGTCTCTGGTTCTATTTTAAAACTCCTATAGAATGGTCTCAATTCTTAGGAGTTTTTTTTTGAGGTTTATATGAATCATTTTCAAGCGCAAAAGATCGAGACATTCACTAAAAATCAAAACCTGCAAAATCGCGCTATTAATGCTGACCTCACTCAAAAAATGGTGTTACCAACCAACAAGGAAAGTATCAAGACTCTTAAGAATAGACTCCATCTGCTAAGTGCTGGAATGGACATCATGAGCGATAGAAGTTTGAGCTTTAACTCTAAAGATGTCTAAATTCTAGACAGAACTAATTAGTTAACTATTCAATATCACAAGTAAATATAGGCATGATTCTTGCTTTAACTCTAAGTACTTATTAGAAAAAGCAGGAGCTTATGATCTTAAAAAGATTGGCTACAGCATTCATCCTACACATCTGTTGGTTCAACATGGCCTTCGGTGCGACTTTGGTTGAAGTTTCTAGAAGACCGGCCCAATGGGGTCACGATATCAAGATCGATCAATTGCAAACTCAAATCACAGACTTCAAAACCAAAATCTTAGGCAAAGACTTGCCTGCAAAATGCAAGGACGAAAACGGCGACGTGATCGATACTGCTGTAACTGAAAATAGAGAGGATCTTCCAAGTGAAGATCTCGAAATGACTGATGATCCAGTTGAAAATCAAGCCAGAGTTGAAGCTCAAGATAAATTCATGGCCCTGCTTGAAGACATGAAGAAGAATGCTTGTGGCCATTACACTTACACTTGGGATCCAGAAACTCCAGTCGAAGAAAATCAAAAATGCGAGCCTCAACATACAAAAGGGATCGTCGATCGCTTGGTAGAAAAGACCATGCAAGATGAGAAAGACGAGAAAACTCCTAAGAAATTCTCACTTGAAGATCCTGAAGTTCGCAAGCTTCATCAAGAAGGTGAATTCCTGCTTCAAGAAGTTCGCAAGTACATGGCCGATCGCTCGGTAGAAGAAGAGACACGTAAGGCCTTATTAATTAGCTATCTTGATTCAGTCGTTTTGCCTATGAGAGATCTTATTGTTTCAAAGCGTGCTTATATGGAAAATGAATACGATGGTATCCATTACTATGAAAGCCTTCTTCCAGAATTTCCAACAAGTTTATTTCCTGAAGACGATATATCTGGCCGTGAACAATTGACTCTTGGGCCAAATCCATCTGTTGAGCCATTTCACCTTGAAATTGAAGATATGAAATACGGAAGATCACGTCTTCGTTATCGTCCTGTCGAAATTCTTCAAAGAGACATGATTACTCTTTTAAAAGCACCAAGTGCCATGAATTATACTCGTGGACTGAAGTGGATGACTCTTCATATGATGTTGTCGCAAATGTTTATCTACAGAGCGATGCAAGGAGACTCTGGTTCTATTAAGCTTCCTAATTCATGTCAAAAACATTTAAGTGGTGGTTTGCCTCCTGAGTGGAAATTTAAACTCAATGAAGATACTGGAGATACTTATATCGACAATCTTCTTGCGAATCATGGCTTGATCTTTTCAAATAATAATTATCAATTTATTGAATTTTTCCTCGACAATGCTGGGAAGAATCCGCTTAAAGATGGCTTTTCAGGGATGCTACCCTTTGAAAACTTCAAAGCAGCTCAAGCTGCTTTAGATGATTCTCAAAAGAATTCAACACTTCGTCCTAAGCTCGATGACTTTACTCACTTTGATCGTGCCTTCCAAGTCAAAATGAACAAAGTAAATGAAGTCTATAAAAAACAATCCAGCTCATTATTAGGTCTTCGCGATAGTAAAGGTTATACCTATATTGGTAGTGAGTTGATGGATAAAATCCTCGCTAAACCAAGTGAACTTGAAAGCTATGCTTTCAAAAATGCAGAAGGTAAGACGGTCGAAATCGCAACAGATCGTCAAAACCTTTCAACCTATCTTGCAGAATACATGAAGCGCAATAAGATTGAATATTTTGAAGACGCCATGACTTCAAATGTGCGCTCACAATTAAAAGAGAATATGGTTCGCATTCAATTTCCAAGTATGTATTCAGCAAGTGTTTGGAAGCAATGGTCATTTAATCAATTGATTGAAGCCACGGCCAAGGCCATGCTTGACATCGAGCAACCGAATAATACTTATGTTAAATCCTTGAATAAAGTCTGTGAGAAGTATTCAAGCTCAAGCGATGCTCGTATTCAAACATGGTGTAAGAAAACTAACAGTTCTGAAGTAAGAGTTGGTTCAATCTTCAAGGAATTCGAAGAGCTGTTTGAAAATGGTGAATTTTTACCATTGAGAAGACTTGAGGTTCGTAAATATCAAACTCTTTATCCATTCCTCTCTGATCTTTGGAATTCACTTCGTGATTATTCAACTTACTTAGATGAAGCTAAAGTGACTGAATATGAATTCCTGATTGATCAAATGAAGATCAATAATCCATGGGCCAGATTACGTTTGTCATATCTTTTGGCCTTAGATGAAATGCAAGCCTACCAAAAAGACAATAGAACTCAGCGTCCTAATTATTGCTTTAACCGTAACACAGCGACAATCATCGCTAAACTCAAAGAAGCTGGAAAGCATTTGGGTCTAGAAAAAACACTGCAGCCTTTTCACGCGGATTCTATTCTTGATGAAGATGAGCGAAAGTTTGTTTGGCAAGAAGTTGTGGATCAAACCGAAGAAGGAAATAGCAATCTCTTCAGTCAACAAGTTGAAGGGAAGAAGATGTACGACTACATCGACAATCTTTCGTACCAAACTTTAATTTCAAAAGAGTCAGTTGATAAAGCTGTTTCGCAGATGCCTTACCGTCTCTCTGAAAAAGCACAAAATGTCATTGCCGCCAATGAAGACTCTGAAGTTGCAAAGTACGGCGAATTTTTCACTGAGCTATACAAGCTTCGCGGCCAAGTGGAAAAACAGAAAGAATATTTTTCTGATTTTGCTGAAGAGCAGGGAATTCAGTCAACATATTCTGCAAAAATGGCTTTCTTAATGTCTGATTTTCAAAACAAGAAACCACTCTTTGAAGAGTTAGTGCGTGTTGCTGCTAGAAAACGTATGATGAAAGTTCAAAACGAACTTCAAGAGTTCTGTGATATGGAACCAAGCGACCATGAAAAGTTTAAGACTCTCTTCTATGCTACGACGAAAGCGCAAAACCAATTGAATCAAATGGCCGGCCTTCCTGCTGTTCCTGATGCCGTGCTCGAAAAAATTAATTCTATGTCACCAGAAGAATGGACAGATATGTGGTTAGGGATTGGTTCTGGTCTCTTAGGTGTCGCTGCCATCGTGGTTGGTGGTGCTTGTACCGGTGTGACTGGTGGTCTTTGTGCTCCGCTAGGAGTTGCAATGATGGCCGCAGGTGTTTCTGCCATGGGCATGCAAGTTGCTTTAGTGAAGCGTGAATTTGAGAGAAAAGTTAAAGCTGATGTTAATCAAGCTTATGTGCAAAAAATGGAAGATCTTGGTTTCTCTTTAAAGGATTCTTCCGACAACGTTTCACGTAGCTGGTTCTGGACAATCTTTGAAGGTATCTGTGTGATTCCTTTAATCGGTGTTGTGAGTCGATCCGCTCAGGTTGGAACAAAGCTTTCAGTTGTTACCACAAAAACATTTGTTCAAAACAGCTCACGCGTTGGCATGAAGCAAGCTTGGCGATTGGCCGGTCAAGCAGGTAAAACCATCGTCGCCGAAGCTGATGTGAAATTTGCTCGCTACGTTTTAGGTTTTGATACTCTAGGGAAGTCGCTTGCTTCACTAGGTGATGATGCTGCGGAATTGGCCGCTCGTATGAGCGAGTTTACAAAGAGCATGATTGGTAAAGGTGTTCCTTTTAAAGTTGCTCAAGAGGCCAGTGAGAAAGTTCGTAAAATTCGTCTTCTGTTTACTCAAGGAAGAATTAGCGCGACAACAATGTCTAAAATGCTTGGTTCAGTTATGGATGGAATTAAAACATTCATTAAAGGATCTGGAGCCGAAGCCGTCGAGTATGTCTCAAAAGTTGTCGTTAAAGAATCACCTGAAGTCATAGATCGTCAAACGGCCAAGATTGTCAGCCGTTATTTTGGTCAAAACCCAAAGGGTATGTTGAAACTGATGAAGAGTTACACTAAGCGAGTTGATAAAGCAGTTGCGACAATGGCAAAGATCGAAGCTAAAAAAGGCATCGTTTCAAAAATCCCAGTTGTGGGTTCAGTGGTGAATTGGGTTAAAAAATTGAGAGTTGAGCATCTCGCGAAGTATGCAGACAAATTTAAAGAACTTGAATCAAAACTTGCTGAAGTTGCCACCAAAGGCGGAGATCTTGAGCTCTTCATTAAAAATAATATGGATGACTTGACTGATCTCTTCATCAATATTCCCATGAGAAAAAGAGAACTTCCTTATATTATGCTTCTTCAGGGTGGCCCGCATGTCGGTGGTCCTTTGATGGGAAGAAGAATACCAATCGTATCAGCGATGGCCGATGGGATTATCATGAGAAAGTTCTTTAATGCTCGTTCGCGCATGATTTACGAAACCTACAAAAATTCAGCTCGTGGAATTCTAGGTCTTCCTGAAGTTGTGGCGAGTGAAACTGTTGCCCAATCGATCAGAGCTTTTACTCAATCAGCAGAAGACTTGGCCTCTCAAGTTGGTGAAGTTGAGGCCAAGAAAATTTTGGCAGACCTCGCTCAATTAGAAACCTCTTTGAGTCAAAAAATTACCAATCATATTGGTGATCGTCTCAAGCGTCGCGATATTCTGGCCAAGCTGAGCAACGCACTTTTCAAAGATAAGAATCGTGCTTTCTTGCAAGCAAGCACGATGACCGATGACGTTTTAAAGAAACTCCTTTTCCATCCGGCAAATATTCAAGAAGAATCACTATCTCGTGTTCTTTGGGGCTCGATGAATGTGGATGAACTCTTTGATTTGAAAGAAGTGGGAGACATCTCTTACCGCGTGGTGAAAGAGCTCGCCCAATACGAAAGCGTTGATCAATTCGAGCGTTTCCTCAATGCCCTTCGAGTCCTAGTGATCCAACGCGATCCAGGTGTCGTTGAAATCATGTAGTCTCCTGGATGAATTAGTTTAAACACCGCCTCAACGATTTGATCCAGGAGCCTTCAGCCGCCATTTTTTTACAGTGTATGTAGTAAGTTCATTTTATAGATAGATGCTTGAAATTCGAGTCATTTTTAGGCATAAAGGTCATGCTGTGGAGGCTTTTATGAAACTCGCCCTATTATTTTCTATTCTCTTTTCAATTTCAGCATTCGGAGCTGGGAGATGCCCCACGAGGGATGAGTTAATTGAATTTGGCAGGCTTGAGAGAGAGTATAATTTCAATGCACAAAAGGAATTATTCATTAAACGTGGATTGGATATCGATCTTTGTCTTAAGACTGGAACAAGTCTCGGTTGGGCATCTCAAATCTACGGCAAAATGTGGGATGAAGACAGACTTGATGAACTCAAGGACTATATTGATTTTCTTCTTAAAAATGGAGCCAATCCTAATATCCCAGTGGCAAAAGAAAGCGAGAGACCGATCGATGAACTCACGAATGTTTGTGCGACAGATACCGTTTACAAGCTTATTGCTTATGGGGCTGAATTTAAAAAGCCATATTTTAAAGCACCATTTTTAACATACACAATCCTTAAGCATACTCAGCACTGTGCAGAGTTGGCAGACTTCTTTATTAATAAACAAAACATGCCAGTCATTGAGCAAGATGCTTGCCGTGCTTTTAAAGAAGTAAAATCTGAATGGAATGCTCAGTATGATCGTGATCTGCGTGAAGCTGGATTTAGTGGTCAATCTTTGCCTGTTTTTATCAAAAAGATCAAAGAACAGTACGGTTGGGACGTGCCCTTAAATAACAGTACATATGGACCAGAACTTGATAAATACTGCGATGAACTTCGCGAGCGTGATATGCCGGCTCCAAGAAACTAAATTCCTCCTGGATCAAATCGTTGAAGCTCTGCGGTGTCTAAAAGTGAATTATCAGTCTATTATCGTGTGAGATTTATTTAGTTATTAATGCTCTCATGTTAGTTCGTCATCATGGCGAGAAAACTATTAATTCGTACAAACCAATTTGCCTATCATATTTATAATCGATCTAATAATAAGGATTGGTTTCAAATTCCTCTGAATCAAGTTTGGGATATTTGCCGAGAATCACTTCTAATGGCAAGTGATAAATTTAATTTTCAATTGCATGCCTTTGTGTTGATGGGGAATCACTATCACATGCTGGCAACTTTTCCAGATTCTAATATTGATAAAGTCATGTATGAGTTTGGACGTAATTTTTCAATGAAGTTGAGAAATCGTTCGGGGCGAATAAATCGTATGTTTGGTGATCGATATAAGTGGAGTATTGTTCAACAACAAAGCTACCTTTCAAACGTCGTTAAATATGTTTATCAGAATCCACTGAGAGCTGGGCTTTGTGCTCGTTGTGAAGATTATAATTATTCAACTTATTCAAAATTTGGAAAAGAATCATTTGCCGATATGAAAATCCAGCCCTTACTTGAAGAGGGGGAGGAATTTAAAGATTGGATAAATAATCAAATGAATAGTGATCAGCTCGATTGTATGAGGCGAGGAATGAAGAGGTCAGAATTTAAATTGAGATCAAAAGGTGACATGAAATTGCCTAATTTTTGAGCACCGTTTAAACGATTTAATCCAGGAGACTAAATTTCCGATAAGTTGGCATGAAATGGTCAGTAAAGCTCAAGTCAATTAGTCCATTAATTTTAATCATCGTTTTGATGTCTTCTTGTTCGACGAATAGGAACTATCGTCAACGAGGTATTGCTAATTTTCAATCTTGTTTGAGCCTCATGAATGATCTCATTGCATATCGTCCGCATACGGGTCCAGCCGCTAGTGATTTTTTGCAGGCCAAATCTTTAGATGAACTTGAATCTTTATATGGCGGAGAATCTCTGATTGAAATTCAGCGCAATTTATCAGACGAGACTATTAAAAAATACAATGCTCATACAATGGCGCTTTTGGATGAAGATTTTAAAATTAAAGATATTCCTGGAAAGAAAAATTTTCTTACGAAAGAAGAGGCCAATGTCATTTACAATGCCATGAGTGAATCTAAAGTGAATAAGAATCATAATTGCTATGACACTGATGGAACAATCGGGTTTTGCTTTGGGCGTGCGACGATCGCACATCTCGAAGCGATTGTGAGAAATGTTAATCCAGAAGCTATTCGTAAAATTTGGATTGCAGGAGACATGGGTAAATGGGGACATCATGTCGCTACAATCGTGAAAGCAGAAAAAGGTTGGTATGTTCTCGATACGGAAATCGGCTTTGTTTTATCTCATGAGCATTGGGTTTCGATTTATCTGCCGTTAAAAGAGCCAAAGGCCAATGAGATTATGGTTTTTACCACTCAAGCTGGTCGTTTTAGTCCCTATGATACTCAGACATATAATGCGATGAATTTGTTTAATACGAATAGCTCTGATTTTGAAAAAGTCAGTGATTATTATCGTGGCTACTTTCATGACTATTTTGAAGATCTCGATAGTGTCAAACGCGAGCCTCTTTCGCTCCCTGAATAGGCTTGCCAAGTAAACTTGGCGAAAATTCATTTATTTAACGAGCTTCTCGTAATCGCTTAGGCATTGAATTAACGAGCAATTTGGACTTAGTGCTGAGATCTCTCCTGATTTGTCATAATGAGAAAAAATTAAATAATGAGTAGGGGTTTTGTCATGAAAAAGGTTTTAGCACTGATGATTTCTTTTTCGACAATTTCTTGTGTGCAAAATCAAGAATCGCAAGTTTCATCAAACCAAGCTGGTGGCCAAAGTACTAATAATTTAGCTAGCTATTCTGCTTCGGGAAACAATTTTAAATTAAGTTTAACTGATGCTCCTAATAAAGAAGTGGCTGAAGTCGTAGTCAATATAGACAGAATCCTCTTAAAAGCGGGGAGTGAGAGCAAAAAAATTGAATTGGTCATGGCAAAAGATATTGGTCAAGTCGATCTCTTAACACTCCAAAATGGAAAGATGATGGGGATAAGTGATCTTCATCTCCCTGTCGGAACGAAAGTCAATCAAGCGAGACTCATTCTTAAAGATGATGGAAATTATATTCGTTATAAAAATGGTAATATTTGCAATCTTCAAACTCCTTCTCAACAGCAGACTGGTTTGAAAATATTGTCTCCAGAATTTTCTATTGAGGCAGGTCGTGCTTACTCAATGGTTATTGATTTCGATGCTAATAAGTCAATCGTTCAACAGGGTAATGGAGGTTGCTTACTAAAGCCAGTTTTGAAATGGGGTGGAATCACAAGCATTGCCATGGATGATATCGATGACGTCCAAAGTGACGAAGACAGACAAGTCGACGAAGAAGTCATTGTTGAAAATGGTAATGATGGAACAGCTGTGGAAGATTCCACGGACGCGGGAAGCTCAACAGATACAGGAAGCACAACTGACACTGGTACTACCACCGTTGTGATTGATTGTAATAATCTTGGATTTGATCCGTTCGATCCAACTACTTATCCAGCAGACTTTGTTTGGCAAGATTATGAACACTGTTTCTAGGCTACTTGAGGATGAGTTCCATTTCTTTACGAAATTTTTCTAATAGTTTTTTGTCCATGTTGATTTCTCCATGACCACCGATGCCGACACCTTTGATAAAAATGTTGTCGGCCCCATCTACGGGACTGCCTTGAATTCCAAAACGACCAGCATCGCCTCCCATCTTGAGGCCTAAGCGATCTTCTTTTTGATAGAAATTTATTTGCTTCTTAATATTTGATGATTTGTAGAGTTTAGAAGGTTGGCTTCTGCTCCAGACGGCAGAGTAGGGATAGGGATCAGTGCTACCGAATTTTTCCTTAATTTTCCATTTCGCATATCTGGCAGGTTCACCTATTTTTTGAGGGATGACTTCTTCAACAGCGTGATGAGCTTCGATTACGGGATCAATGGAGAAAGCAAGATCGACATCCACGCCTACGTCTTTCTTCATATGCTCAGCAAATTTTACGAGCGATCGTCCGCCCGAACTATGACTGGTTAAAATAATTTTGGGTTGAATATTGAGCTTACGAGCCTCAGATAAGTATTTCTTGATACAATCGCGAGCATTTTGAATTCCTTTCGGATTGCTATTCACAGAATCTTTAATGTTGTCATTGATTTGAGAAATAGAGAGGTTTTTAAATTCTTCCAATCCAGCGAGTTGTTCAACTTCCTCTGAAGGGAAGCTATACCAATCTACCTTTTGACTGTCTTTTAGTGTCATCATTTCACTCATGATCCCTCTTTCGAGTCCTGACCATTTTGAATCGCGACCCTTTTTGGCCTTAAGAATTTCTGAAGAGATATTGAAAAGTTTGTCTTTTAATTTAGGATCGATTTTACCTCCGAAACATTTATTGAAATTGGCCATGGTCGCCGGGATCATGGGCTCATAGCCACCAGTTCCCTCAAACGCAATAACTAAAGCCTTTGAGCTTGGATGAGGGGAGCATGCGTTGAGTTTCTCAGTTGCCTTATGCCGGTCTTTATCATCATTCTTTTGCGTTTCATCATAGAAAAACTCTAGGACTTCTTTTAAATCCTTTGCGTCTTTAATCGGAGGAAGATGATCACAAATATTCTGTCGCTCAAGATCATGGGCATTTGGTACATTCGCCAATAAGGCATTCCACTGGCATTCGGACTCTTGTGCTTGAAGGTTAAATGAAAAAGTGAGAATGAGGGAGAATAGAACATTCATGAAAATAAAGGAACCAGGATTCTTTTTCACAAAAGCCTCCTGGTCCTGTTAGAAATTATCTGAAGTAACAACCTTTTGACTTAAGCATATTCACTTGCTCAAGCTTCACTGGATCGTCTCCCGCACGCTTTTGGAGAACTGAGAAGAAAGCATCTTTTTTTGAAGCTTGATCTTTTCCTTCTTCAGAAACTTCTCTCAAAAGGTCAGTCCATTCTTTCATAAGTTCTGGATCCATATCTTTGTCAAAAAGCTTCCACAATTTATGTGGATTATCTTCTGATAAAAGCTTTACCTTTCCTGAAGAATCCTTAGAAACCTCAAGAATTGAATCAATGAAGTCTCTTTGAATTTTTGAAGCCGGTGAGTTTTTATCAGCTAAGGCAACAAATAGGCCCAATGCTCTTTCTTCTTCTGGAGCCACAACATCTTTTGAAACACGTGAGTAGTCTCCAAGATCAAGTGATCTCATGCGTGCTGAAATATAGTTTTGAAGATCCTTTGGCTTTCGCGGTAGAACATCATTGAGGATTTGCTTTGAAGCTTTGTCTTCAAGAACTTCCAAAGTAAATTTAAATCCATTTTTCTTCAAGGCGTCACTTACACATTCAGCACAAGCGAGAACTGTTGAACCGCGAGTACCGTATCTGTTGGCCAAATAAATAAGGTGATTGATTGATGTTACAACATCTTCTTTAGACATTTTATCAGCTGGTTTCTCGAGCAGCACTTGAAGCTGCTTTCTCATGGCCATATCAGATTCTGAACCGCCAAGTCCACCGATGATTTCAATCAATTCTCTTTTAGTTGGAACGCGATCTGCAAAACTAAGTGAGATCAGAGAATTTTTAACATAGCTTGAGACTTTCTGAGCAGGTATGCCCTCAATTCCTCGCTTCGCTAAAAGCTCCATTACTCCTGATTCTGAAATCAGAATATCTGCTAGCTTACCTGGTCCTGAAGCTAATGCGCTAAAGCTAACCAGGAGTAGAAGTGAAAACCATAATTTACTTGCTCTTAATTTCATAAATCCAGTCCTTCTCTTTGATTGAGTGAGATCTTAAACATTTTCCCATTTATCGACATTCTCGAAAGAAACATTTAACGAAATTATCTTAATCTTGAAGGAAATTTTTGCCGATAAAGAGAGGACTACTTAGGTTTGTGGGGAAAGGCTTTTGAAAAACCTTGCACTTTTAATGATTTATCTCTTTGTAGCGGCCAATGCTGAGGCTGCTTGGGATGTATTGGAGCGCTACCAATCTGGCGGAAAGCTCTTTATCTTTGAGTATTCTAGTACAGATAAAACCATTAAATGGACGTTTAAGAAGAATAATTTTTCAAAAAGGAAAGAGAAGGGACCATATTCTCTGAGCGATGATAATTTTGTACAAACTCAAGATCAAATTTTTAGAGATTTGAAAGAAGCAAAAATACCCCAAACTACAATTGACAAAATTGCACTCAATCTTGAAGAAATTCGCTTTGCTGCTGAAGGGACTTGCTACGTTGCAGGCTTAGCATCTAGAGCTCCTGGGAATAATTCGTCTTTGTCACCGCTCTTATCAGAATTAGAAAATATTGAAGAAAAGTTAGCTCGTTCAAGTGAGATCTACAAGAGTCAACATTTGATTGATATAGATCTTCCAAAGGGAGTTCATCTTGGTATTCGAGCTCAGCTAGATCGCAATGGTGAATTTCAAAATTTTACTTTCCATCCGATTCCAGCCAATTTGAAGTATACAATTGAAAAACACAATTCTGTTCACGTCGTCAAAGATCAAAGTGGCGTAGCACTTGTTAGTTTCAAGATAGAAAAGACTGATGATCAACGAATTCTCTTATTTTCAAGCAAGAAATCACAAACTCAAAGCTGGGTAGATTCTGAGCACACGTCATATGAATTGCAAAAGAATCCAGACCAGCGAGTAGTGCTGATGGAAATTAGTAATGATAAGGTGATCGCAGAAAATACAAAGGATAGCGTCAAGCTTACAACCAACGAAGCAACTCATTTCCCGGTTAAACGCATTTCGAATAATGGTGATTATATTCCTTTGTTGGATGAAAGGAGTATGGGAGAAAAACTCAGTCATCTCTTTAACGCCGAGGTCTCATCTCAATTTTTAACTGAAAGTTCATCTTATTTTGAAAGATGTATGCAGTATTTCGTCCTGCAAAGAACAGCAGGTATTATAAGTGCTCATGATGAATCATTAAAAAAATATTGCGAAGACATTTCTCTGTGGTCGGTAGTCGACCACAACATGAGTTTTATTCTCAAAAGTGAGATTCGAGAGCCTACACAATTTTTTGATTTTCTAGAAAGTGAAAGAGAGCTCAAAAAAGAGATAAAGCAATGCCTCAGCTCAAAGGGGATCGTTGAAGATGGTGGAAGCTATTTTTATATTAACCCAGGACCTGACCATGAGAAGATGGCGGGCGAATGTGCAACTTCATTTTTAACGGATCTTTTAAGAAGAAAACTCACTCATGAACTGAGCACTGTTCAGCTGACTGGTGCAAACAATAGTGAAAAATTGAGACAAGCTTTTGTTAAAGATGTCATGAGTAAAGCTTTTGAACCTTGCCTTGCCGGAAAGAAAGTAGACGAACTTCGCAAATGTATAGATTCAGTGCAAGGCCAAAAAAATGCTTCCCTATTTATTACCGATATTTCAATGGCAATGATGACAACGCATACGATAAAGGATGCTCAACGGTCAGAGTTGACTGAGCAGTTTAAAGACTGCGAATCCAAGATTAAAAAGGATTTGAGCATGATCGTTTATGGAGAAGCACTAAAGAAGTGCGCCATTAATATGGTCATAGAACTTGAGAAGCAAACCTACAAAAATCGAATCCTTAGTATGATCTCAGGATTAAAAAATATAAATAGTGAAATTTCACATGTCACGATAGATCATGAAACGGAGCTCGTGAGCTGCTTGAATGAAGAGTTTAAGCAAACGGAGAACTTTGAAGATTTTAGAGAATCTCAAGAATCGCGCCGATCGTATTGCCAGCTTGAGATCATAAAGAAAATTTTACCTCAAATATTTGTCGCAAAAAATTTGACGATAATTGGAAACATTTTAGGCAATGCCGAAGACACTAAGAAAGTGGAAGCTTTGCTTACCGAATCCCTCGGTTTAAGCATTGATAAAATAAAAGCCTTCTCGGACATTGATGGATTTCTAGAAAAACAATTACCTCTTCTTGCGTCTATAACTTTGCAAACCTTTGTCGAAGGTCGATGCTTAAGCTATCAGATTGATTGCGAACAAGATCGAGATCTGAGTCAAAGGCTAAAACTATTAATAGGTAAAACTGATCGCCGGCCGTTTAACAATTCTCTTATTTCTTATTTTAAAGATATTGAGGAAAAGCATGGTTTGCGTGGAGTTGAGATTCATGCCCTAGATCTTGCCAGAGCTGTAAATAAAGAGATTGTTACTTCGGGCATGGGAGAAGGTTCTGAAAAAGATATTTATGAAAGTTGCCTTGAAAAGTTTCGTCCAAATATTGACTTTCAATTTTCTCAGCATCTTTTGAAATGTGATAAAGAGCTCCTTGGGAACCAAATCTTTTTAGCAAACAAAAAGAAATTCGAAGATTATGTATCGCTCCATTTTCCTCTTGCTTCACTTAATGCCAATAGTATCCTTTCTCCTATTCAGTATTATAAAGAATGCCTTTCAGGTATTGATTTAAAAAATGAGTTGAGTCGAGAACTATTTGAGAAACGAGCTCAATCTTGTACGACACTGGCCAAGTTTGAAATCTATTCTAATGTTTCTGATGTTAAAGCCAATTCGATGAAGTCTCTCTTTAAGGCAAAAGATTATGATCAGCTCGTGGCGAATAATAGAAATTGTTATTTTAGGGTTATGAATGATCTTCAACTTAAAAATGAGCTTTCATTGACCAAAAAGGATCATCCAGGACTAACTGACCTTGAACGTTTTCCTTCCGATATGTTTCTCAAATTGAATCAAAGCCTGTCTGGTCAAATGTCTATGTTGGCCTTACTTGAACCCTCGCTGAATTTTAACTACAGTTATAAAGCTGGAGATCGCGCGGTTCTCCTGCGATTAATGGAATTGATGGCAAAGGACTCAGATCAGAACTCATCCTGGATGGATGATCAACTCAGTTCATGTAATAAAAAACATGAAGATGCTATCTTTGCTTCATTTAGGGAGTTCATCATTTCCAAAATCCCTGTAGTATTATCAAACCGTACCAATCGTGAATCTCAAGAACAAGTCATGCGCTCATTTCTTGATTATGAATTGATTGATTTATTCTTAAAGTATACAAAAGCCCATACCGGCGGTTTTGATCCTATGGCCAATGGAACATTGCCTGGTCAACGTTTAATCACGTCAGAAATGAGTTTAAATTCGCTTTCAAATTTTATTGGATTAATGGGAGACTTTTTATCCAAGGGTTTTTTCTTTGATCAGAAGCAAATGACTACTGAGTTGGTCGTGTTTCAGGGCGAGCTTAAAGACTTTTTCGGATGGGCCTTATCGCAAGAGTCGCAACCGACTGTTAATGAGTTTCTCGATTTCTTTAAAGAATCAAAAATTGCTGATCACTTGGCCTTGGCCGTTGTTTCAGAAAATATTCATCATCAATTTGATGATTTTATTTTAGAAATGAAAACTGCTGAATTAAAAAAGGCTGCAAAATCTGAACAAAATCGAATCGAAGCTAAGTATAAAAATTTAAGTGAGCTCGCGCAGAAAATGACCGCTTCTTATGACTTTAGACGTATACTTCGACCTCAAGGACAAAAGGGTGAAAAGTTTTTAACTTTGATTAAACAGAAAATCCTCATGCCTCGAATTATGGGGCTGCAAGTTGCTAGCAAGGACGAGCTCGATGTTCGTAAACAATTAGCCGACTTTATTCTGGCCGATAATACTGATGGAGGATTTACTGAGCGTTTCGTCAGCCAAATGGCCCAACATTATTTAGATCAAGATCAGAAATCCCATTGGGCGATAACCAAATGGCTTTTCTATGATTCACAAGATTTTAACTGGAACACTTTGCGTGATACCAAATCGGGACGGCAGGCGATTGATTATTACGGAAGGTACATTTTATTGCCAAAAATCTTAGGGCAGAAGAATTCTGCCCAAGTTGAACAGTTGCGTCAAAAGCGCTTTCAAAAGCTCTTAGATGCCGCTCAAGGTGAAAATAATCGCTAACTATCTGTAAGTTCGACTAATTCTTCCTATTAGTAGAATATATAATATTTTCATTCTTTTACAAAATATCAAATACTTAGAGTTGTTGATAACAGTACTCTGACTTTACAAGCCCCCTCGAACCAACCTAGTCTAGCTGTGGTTACTTAGAGGGGGACATTTGAATTTACTGGGAATCATATTGGCATATGCTATGAACGCTTATGCTGCCCTAAGTGGATTTTCTGCTGAGCGGGTTGATTGTGAATGGGTTTCACAAGTCACCGCTAATACCACCGTGGACTGTTATGACCAATTTGTTCATTACAATGCCAAAGTAGCCACCAACGCTTATCGTGCTCGTGGCCAATCAAATCTTAAAGTCGCCAGTTTCAACGTTCTTTATCAAGGTAGTAAACGCTCACGCTTTAAGGATCTCTCCTTGATGACTGAGATCATGAACGATTTCGATATTATTTCTGTTCAAGAAATTCTCAATACGGATTCAAAATCTGAGGCCCATAATGATCGCCTTTGGAATTATTATAATGAAACTCAGGATCCAGAAGCTCTCAAGCATTTTGATCTACCTCCGGCCGTGCTTATTTTAAATGAAATGAGAAAACATGATCCGTCATGGGCCTTGATTCTTTCTCGCAAGGCCAAAGTTGATGGCCGCAATGATATAGAAGAAGTCGGTTTTTTCTATAGAGGCTCGGTTGTTAAGCCTGTGATGAATGAGCACTGCGCCTATGGTAATCGCTCGAAGGTTGAAAGCGTTGCCTGCGCAATCCGTCCAACTAAAACCTTAATTGGCCGAGATGTCAGTCAAGTCTTTGGTCGCTATCCTTTTATTGCAAGTTTTAAGAGTGGAAATTTCGACTTTGCCTTTTTATCTTCTCATATTGTCTTTGGCTCTCCTTCAGATGAAGAGCTTAAAACGACAATTCTTCAGCAGGCTTTTGGTGTATCAAGTTACGAGGATTTGGGAGTTGGAGTTACAGCTTCTACTTATGCTCGTTGGGCAGAAATGAAAGTGGTGGCTGACTTTATGAAGGCCTATAAAAAGAATTATCATGAGCAAGACGTGATTTTCGCAGGAGACACAAATTTGGAAGGTCGCTTTCCGTTGTGGGAAACGATTGCCAAAGATGCCGGCGGGTTTGAACTTGAAATTTTAGATCCAACAACAATTTCGGTGAATAAATATAGAAGAGATGTAGAGACCAATGGTCTTGCTAGTAATTACGATCACTTTTTAGTTCATCCTCAAGACACTAAAGAATGTAATGCGAAAAATTCCTCAGTGGTTTATTATCACGAAGGTGAACTCGCAAGAGGAATCAATTCTCGTTACTTAGTAAGAGGTCAAACTGGAACCTTAACGAGTGTTGGCAAGAAAAAATGGAAGCGTGCTGCGGACAAGTATGAAGCAATGATGGGCTCTTTGTTAACTGTGAAAAATAATCAACTCTCTCCAATGTTTAGTGAAGAAGAAATTGCTCTCGATCTTCAAATTTATGAAGGGCGTATCTTTGAAACACAACTTCAAGACAGTACTTATTATAAGCTTTATCAGGAACTTATATCGGACCATTTTCCTATCGTGATGTCTTGCTCTCGCACTCAATCTGATGATGATTAAATTTTATTTAAAAAACTGATCTAAATCCTATTCAAATTTAGTTAAATTTTGTTACTTTTAATGAGTTGTCCATCAATTGAAGGAGTTTATATGGGTAAAGTTAGAGCGAAACATATTTTGGTCGATCATGAGCACGAGGCCAAAGATATTATTAAAAAATTGGAAGATGGGAAAGAATTCTCAGAACTAGCGAGAGATTTTTCAAAATGTCCATCTGGAAGATCGGGTGGGGATCTCGGCGAATTTGGTCGTGGTCAAATGGTTCCTGAATTTGAGAAAGCTTGTTTTGCTTTAAACCCAGATGAAATCTCTGGTCCTGTTCGCACACAGTTCGGTTACCATATCATTCAAAGAGTTTCTTAATTTATAGAAAGAGGGGCAGCATTAAGCTTGCCCCTCGCTATTGTATTCAATTCTAGGGAAGAGCTGGGCTGGCTCAGTCAAAGAGTAATTCAATTCTCCAAACTTTATTTCCTCAAACTTCATCATCGGTTGACCAAGGCATGAAATCGCTTTTTCCGCCGTTTCAGGCAAGAATGGCGAAAGCAAGCTACTCGCTGCATGGATGAGATAACAGAGGTTATAAATAATCGGTTTTAAGGCCACTGGATCTGTTTTAAGTTTCCACGGTTCTTTGTCGTTCACATACTGATTACCTTTGTGAAAACATTCCCAAAGGGCATCTAGGGCGCGATTATGCTCTCTACGATCCATTGACTCTTTCATTTGCTTAAAAGTCTCATCAAGGAAAATTTCTTGTGTGACTCCCTCGCTTGAAATCTCAGGGGGCATATTCTTGAGAGAAAGCTTAACGAATCTCATAATCAAATTGCCAAGATCTGCACCAAGTTCATTATTATGACGTTCCACCAATTCTTTTTCTGAAAAACGTCCGTCATCTAAAGCTGGGATAGCTCTTAGAATATAATAGCGGAAAGTATCAACAGGATAACGATCGAGCATGGTTTGAGGATCGACCACATTGCCAACTGATTTACTCATTTTTCGACCATCTTCACCGAGAACCATTCCGTGGACATAAATTTGTTTCGGTTGAGCAATGCCTGCAGATTGAAGCATGCATGGCCAAATCACAGAATGGAACCAAGTAATGTCTTTTCCAATCACGTGAACGTCTGCCGGCCACAATTCTGATTTTCCTTCAGCAATAACAGCTGAATAGTAATTCACAAGGGCATCACACCAAGTGTACATCACAAACTTATCATTACCTGGAACTTTGATTCCCCATCCATTATTAGGACGAGAAAAGGCAATGTCTTTAAGAGCTTCACCTTCAAGGCGAGAGAGAATTTCATTATAAGATTTGCGAGGAACAATAAAATCGGGATGTGATTTAAAATAATCGATAATCCATTGATTATAATTTGAAATTTTAAAGAAATAACCTTCTTCTTCTTTTTTTGTGAGAGGTTTGTGATGCTCAGGACAAATACCATCTGGAGCTTGAGTTTCAGTATAAAATGATTCACAAGCTAAACAGTATTGACCGCTGTACTTGCCAAAGTAGAGGTCTCCTTTTTCTTCAAGTTTCTTCCAAACTTGTGAAGCGACTTCTATGTGACGTGGCTCAGTGGTTCTTATGAAATCATCAAATGAAATTTGAAGCTTTGAGCAAAGTTCTCTGAACTGCGCTACGTTGTCGTCGACAAATTGCTGCGTTTCTTTCCCCGCATCCTTTGCCGACTCTTGAAGCTTCTGCCCATTTTCATCAGTGCCCGTTAAAAAATAAGTTTGTTCACCTAAATATCGGTGCCATCTCGCATGAGCATCTGTAACGATTTTCTCATAAGCATGTCCAATATGTGGTCTACCGTTTGGGTAATCAATGGCCGTTGTGATATAGAATTTTTTTGTCATGCAACCAAGCTCCAATAGGAATTATTAATGTTCGTGAAAAAAGCGATTGAGAAGAGTTTGTCCGTACATTGAATCAATTTTATGAAAACGATCATCTTCAGAATCCAAACCATAAACTGAAGCTGATCTGATATCAAACCACCAAGCATGAACTCGCAAACGACCCTCTTGAATGGCTTCAATGACAAAAGGGTAAGACTTGATGTGCTCTAGTTGCCATAAAACGTTCTTGAGAGACAACTGATCTGCCTTATCCAAAGGTGGATGATCTGTTAAATACTGTTCTGAAAGATTTGTTGCTCCCTCCGCATGTCTTAACCATGATTTGAGATGAGGGGGAATATCCATAGCTTTGTTTGCCAGTGCTTGCATGGCCCCGCAACATGAGTGACCGCAAACGACGACATCCTTCACTTGCAATTTCATGACTGCAAATTCCAAAGCTGCGAGTTCTGATTCATCGGCAGTTGAAATTCCTTGATCATTGGCCGGAGGTATTATGTTGCCTACATTTCGAAGTACGAAAAGATCACCTGGTTCAGTTGAGGCAAAGAGGTTAGGAACCACTCTGCTGTCGGAACATGCAAAAAAGAGAACGTCTGGTTTTTGCCCCAAGGCCAATTCTGCAAAGCGCTCAGTATATTGAGGACGTAAATTCTTTTGAAATTCAATAAGACCATTTACTAATTTTTTCATAGATCACCTTAATTAAAGTAAGGATTATCTCCTTGAGCATGATCGGTAGCATCTCTGACTTCACGTAAAGAAGACACTTTATCTTTCAACAATCTTTCAATCCCATCTTTTACAGTTACTGTAATTTGCGAACAGCCTTGGCAGCCACCACTGAAACGTAAGGTCAGAATTCCTGCTGAATAATTTTCAACTTCGCATGTGCCACCGTGAGCAGCAAGGCTAGGAATAACTTGATCCTTGATGATTTGTTCAATCATCATTAGATCTTCTTTTTCAGTCTGATTGAGTTGGTCTGAAAAATGTTGCTTAAATTGTGCCGGAATCAATTGGCCATCTTTAGCATAATGTTGACGAGTTAAATCCGCAGCTAATTTGGCAACACTCTTCCAATCTTTTGAATCTGTAAGTCTCAAACGAATTTCATTCTCTTTAATCAGAATTTGGCGAACACTATTAAGGGCAAATAAGCCTTGAAGATAAGGCGAGCCTTGAGCATCACCTGGTTGCTGTAAAAAGAAGTGTTGATTTGCGAATAAGTTTTCAGATAGTTCTAGCTTTACAACTGAACCATCATGCAAGAGAGAGGCATTCATTTTTAATTCTGGTGTGCTCATTAAACGTTGATCTCCTCACGCGGTTGATTTTTTAATTCTTTCAACTTTGTGTATTTGTAAATTCCCGTTCCATGTCCATCGCTGTACTTGAGCGATAAACCATAACGACCAATCACTCCAGCCTCAATTACTTTGATATCAATTTTTATCATCGAAGGTTGTATGATTCGCTTTCCTGTATTTTCATCAACGCAAGAAGCACAAGGACAACTCAAGCGCAGAGAGAAGGGGTCGAGAATAGATTTCTCTTGGCTTTCCCAAGTAAGAACGAGTTCACCTTGAGCCGATATTTCAATTTTCTTAGGTTCTTCTTGAGTGCTGGTACTTTGAAGTTTGCCAATATCTCTTTCAATTTTAAGAGCGAGGGCTTTAAAGGCACTGGCAGGAATAGAGCTCTCATTAATTTCAAGGACAGGTTTGCCGTCATCTCCACTCATCATGATGATTGGATCTAGAGGAACTTCTCCGAGAAAAGGAACTTCTAAAGTTTTGGCCAAATCGTGTCCGCCACCATGTTTGAAGATTTCACTCTTCTCATGACAATGAGGACAAGTGAAGCCACTCATGTTTTCGATGATTCCTAGAATAGGCACATTGAGAGTTCTAAACATCTCAAGACCTTTTTTTGCGATGTCGACTGCGACTCTTTGCGGAGTGGTCACAATAACCGCACCAGAGAGACGCGCGGATTGAGCAAGAGTCAGTTGAATATCACCAGTTCCAGGAGGAAGGTCTATGAGTAAGTAATCCAGTTCGCCCCAAATCACTCCACCTAAAAATTGATTGATGGCACGAACAGCAAGTGGCGCTCTCATGATGACTGCGCCACCTTGAGGATTCATCGTTCCCATTGAAATATACTTTACGCCATATTTTTCAGATGGAATGATCGCACCGTTATGTCCTTTGGGAGGTTGTCCTGCTCCAAACATTCCCGGTTGGCTTGGCCCATAAATATCTCCATCCATAACGCCAACTTTTAAACCTCTTTTAGCGAGGGCAATCGCGAGATTTGTGGTGACTGTGGATTTACCAACTCCACCTTTACCGCTGGCAATAGCAATAACGTGTTTAATTGATTCTAGTCCTGGCTTCATATCAGTCATAAATATCCCCAAAAGATGTCTTTTTTTGTCAGTTAAATTTGGCTTATTTTTAACTTAATTTGCACCCTTTTGCGAGGGGAGAAGTGAGTCTTGTCCAGCTTTTGGCCGCTTAAAAGGCAATTAATACCAGGAACAAGCATAAATTTTGAAGATTGCTAGAATAGAGGGGTGTGGAGGTCTTATGACGCAATTCTTGAAAATCACTTTTTTGGCCAGTCTTTCCCTTTCTATCTCTCTATTTGCAGCTCAGCCGCCGCAAAAAGTTGACTGCCAAAGAGTAGCGGACACAGCGCAAACTTATTGCGATGGCTTGACCGAATATTATTGCAAAGACATTGGCGAATGTTTGGTAAGACGAGATACATGTTTACCAAGTGGCAAAGCACCGACCGATAAAGAATCTTGTGAAGAATATGATCAATGTCTAGATGGAGTAAAATCTAAATTCACTTCAGTTTGTCGCTTTAAATGGGCCGCAGATTCATTAACAGAAAAAGTACGTTGTGTTGACGAGAGAAGTAGTTGGTGGAGATCGACTTCTTGTCCTGGTTACACCAAAGGTGATTTGTTAAGAGCGTTCATTTTAGATGAAATGAAAGAGCGAGATGTAAATTTCGATTGTTCTCTAACAAAAGTTGAATACGGAAAAATGCAAACCAAGTGTAATGAGGCTATTGCGAATTACGAGAAAAATTGTTTGATCGGTCCTGAAGATAAGGCCAAAGTTTCAATGTATAAGAAAAACACGAAATGTGAGGAATATGATAATTTTGATAAGTACAAGCGTGGCCAATTTGCCATAGATACTCAAAACAAAAGAGTTAACGATTCTTCACGCCAAAAAAGAGCACCCCTCGAAGATGGGGCAGCCGGTTCACGCGATAAAAAGGGCGGATCAACAAGCAAATAGCTAGCATTTGTTCCTTTTCATCTGCAAAGAATACTCCTATAAATAAGTCTTAACTGGTTCATACTAGGGTAGACAATGTCTGAGATTGATCTCAAAAAAGAAAGATTATTTATTCTTATATTGGCGACAGTTCAGTTTGTTCATATGGTGGACTTTGTCGTGATGATGCCCCTGGGCCCTGTACTCATGGAAGTTTTCTCAATTTCTCCAGCTCAATTTGGTGCACTCGTTTCCTCTTATAATTTTTCAGCGGGAATTGCAGGATTTATTTTTGGAACAATTGCTGATCGCTTTGAAAGAAAAAAACTTTTACTTCTTTCAATGAGTGGTTTTTTTATTGGAACAATGATTTGTGGCTTCGCGCCGACTTATAGCATTTTGCTTATGGGGAGAATCATTGCTGGTATTTTTGGTGGCGTCTTGAACGTACTCGTCTTTACTATGGTTACCGATCTTGTGCCTTTTGAACGCAGAGGGAATGCCATGGGCATCATCATGGGGGCTTTCTCGGTGGCGAGTGTGTTGGGTGTCCCACTTGGTTTAACCATCGCCGATTTTTATGGATGGCATTGGACTTTTTTCTTTATCGCTTTTTTCTCTCTCATTATTTGCTTTCTCTCATTCAAAGTGTTGCCGCTGTTTGAACCCACACAAAGAAACCTCAATTGGGGTAATGTCTTTAAAAACTATCTCAATCTCATGAAACGCAAAGATTATCTTTATGCCTATTCAATGATTTTTTTAGTGGCAGTCTCTATGTTCGTTTTGATTCCTTTTTTAAGCCCCTTCGCTGTTAAGAATATTGGAATCAAGGCCACTGACTTGAAGTACATGTATCTTGTGGGTGGTCTTTGCACTGTTTTCACTGCTCGTTGGATTGGTAAAGCCACAGATCAATTTGGTGCGAAGAAGATGTTCATGATCGTTGCCGCACTTTCGCTCTTCCCAGTCATTCTCTTCACAAATGCAGGGCCTATGACTTTAGTAATGTACTTGCTTTTATCCACTTTATTTATGACTATCGTTTCTGGAAGAATGATTCCTTGTATGACTCTCATTTCAGAAGTTCCCGAATTAAAAGAGCGAGGCTCTTTTATGGGACTTTTGAATTCGATTCGTTCTATGGGTTCTGCTAGCGCCACATTGCTGGCGGGTTTTGTTATAGTTGAGTCTGAGATGGGGACTTTGTTGCATTTTAATTGGGTCGGATGGCTCTCAATTGTTGTTGTTTTGATCACCGTTTATATGGCATTTCGAATGAAAATTCATAGGTTTAGCCCTCATTCTTAATGAGTTAAATCATAATAATTTCATTGAATAATTTTTGAGAATAATCCGAAAAGATTGCATGGCCGAAGGTGATGAACTTTATCAAATGGTATTCAAAGTAAGTGAAGCTTTTTATGAAAAGCTTTATAACGATCCTTGGTTAAAAGATATTTTTAAGATTATTAAACAAGACATCATTACTTCTCAGCAAACCGATTTTATGGTGGGAAATCTTGGTGGACCTCGGAAATATTGTGGAAGAAGTCCAAGTGATGCTCATCCTCACATTTTCGTCGATGAAGAAATGTGGCAATTGCGCGAAAAATATTTAGTCGAAGCATTAGAAGAAACCGGCTTTCCAAAAGAGCTTGGAGAGAAATGGTTAAAAATAGATCAGGCTTTTAAATCTCAAATTATTAAAAGTAGTGTCTCTGAATGTGTGAAGAGATATAAAGGGGACGAAATCATCTACGTCCCCAATCCAAATTCTAAAAAAGCAGCTTAATCTTTTTTGAGTGAGCAAGTGCTAAAGCCCAAAACACTATAGAGCGGGCAATAACCTACTAAGCCAGTGATCAACGGAACCAAACCAACATAACCCCAAGGTGTTTGTGGTCCAACCACAGTGATAGAAAGTAAACCAATTCCAAGAACGACTCTTAGACCTCTATCTAAATTTCCAGCATTTTTCTTCATCGCTTTCTCCTCATATTGAGTAATTTGTTATATAGTAATGATAGGGCTTAAAGCGCTTCTGAAGTATGATTCATATCATGTTCGCATATTAGGTATACGCTATGTTCAAGAGAAAATTAGGGTTGGCCTTAGGTGGTGGCGGAGCTAGAGGCTTGGCCCATCTTGGAGTTATAAAGCACCTTAATGAAATTCAACTTCCTATTAGTGCTATCAGTGGAACAAGTGCAGGAGCGATTGTGGCCAGCCTTCTGGCTTATGGGGTCCCTTTTGATACGATTGTTGAAAATATAAGAAAACTTAAACCAACAGAGTGGAGTAGCTTTCGTTTTCGAGGCTTAGGTCTTTTTCATAATGAGCTTTTGCGGGAGATGCTAACAAAATTGCTACCTGAAAATGCAACTATTGAAGGTGCTAAAATTCCATTGGCGCTTAAAGTGACCGATCTCATTTCAGGGAAAGGATTAGACCTTTTTGAAGGTGATTTAATAGAAGCTGTAATGGCCAGCTCCTGTGTTCCTGGTATCTACACTCCGGTCCATAAAGATGGCCGTCTTCTCGTTGATGGTGCTTTGGTCGAAAACGTTCCGGTTTCACTTCTCAAAAGACTGGGGGCCAATTTTTATGTTGGAGTTAATCTCAACGGAAATCTTGAGTATGGTAAACCAGATGGAATAGTAGATGTCCTGACAAATGCTATGGATATCGCCATTGATTCTCATACTAAAGCTCAGCTCAAAGCTTGTGATTTGGTTATCTCAATGGATCTCACTCGTTACAGTCGAACTCAAACTCAACAGATGGATCAGTTAATCGAAGAAGGTTATAAGGCTGCTCAAAAGACTATTGGAGATCTTTCTCAATATGTTGTCAGAGGTGGTATTCGAAAGCTCTGGCGTCAGTTTAAATTATGGCTTCCCTTTCATCTCAAAATTCCAGAGCTCTTTAAACGCTTTAAGTGACATTTTTCTGAGTCATTAAGGTTTTTATAACTGACTGATTTGTCATAGGGTTTTGCCTGTTTTGAATAACCTCTTAGAATGGAATCCACTTACTTTTTCAAGGGGTTCTCCATCATGTCGAGATTAACTGTTGCCCAGGACCGTGGACAAAATGTCGTTCAATCTAAAGGCCAGTCTGTCCTCGATCCTTCAATGGAAAATAAAGTTCAAATTTTTGAATCTCGCGTTTCAATTAATTGGGTAGCTCTCTTATCAGTGGGAGTCGTTCTTGTTTCATTCGGCTTTTATTTAGGGCAGAAAATTTCTCCTCGAGTCGATACAGCTGGAATTCAAGATCAGCAGCAAAGAATAATAGGATTGCTTACACAGCAACTTGAGCAACAAAAAAGTAATTTTGATCAAAAAGGAAATCAATTTGCTGTAATTGAGATGGCAAAAGCGGAACTTCAAAAAGCATTAACTGCTCAGTCGATTGAGCCTGAAAAAATAATTAAAGAGCAGAGAGAGTATATCGATGCTCTTAAACAACAAGTAAGAGAAATGAGTGCACTTAGAATAAAGCCGCAAGGTCGTTATCTCTCAAGTGTTTCTTCTCATGAAGCAGTTGTTACGATCCCGTATAATCGAAAGAATGAATCAGTTCTTTATTATGAACATAAATTGGAAAGAGAAGAGCTCAATAAGAAATTTGAAAAAGAGCAAAAAACGTTCTTCGAAGCCTATGATATGGCCAAGGAGGAGAATCAAGAAAAGTTTGAAGCACTAAAAAAGAAGCATAAATTGGCGTTGTATGAATTAGAACAAGAGCAATATCAAATGCGCTCAGATTTTAAAAAGAATAACTACCGTATTAAAAATTAGCCATTCCAGCCTACAAACCAAAAAGCGATGGCATAAACTGTAATCAGAGCGATGGCCAAAAGGTCCGATAGAATCCCCATGGCCTTCTCCTCACTGTACTCATTGTTGGTGGAGAGTGATAATTTAAATTTTATCCAGTAGGCGCCACCGATTGCGGCCATAAATCCAAACATTCCAAGCACAAGAAAGGCAATCCACCATGTTAGGTTACGATCTAACTCTGATGGTTTATCGCCAGGTATGACCATATCCTGAATGTCAGGTTCTATTGGAGAGGGTTTCTCTTTCAAAGAAGATTCATGCACCACTGGCTGAGAAGGGGGTAACTCAATCTCTTCACCTCGGTTGATTCGGTCTTTCGCCCGCGTAAATTTAGTGTCAGGTATCATAAATTTGTGTGTAGGTGTGGTCTGATTATTCGGCTGGAGCTGAAATTGACCGGAAATTTCAATTTCTTCTCCAATTAAATATTGATTGTCGCTTAAGCTTTTGTCCCAATTAATTCCAAAGTCATGGCGCTTTATCTTTCCTTTAAATTTTGCAAAGCGATTTTGAAAGGACCAAGTATCTTGGATTATTTCAGAGAGCTCGAATTGAAATTGGTGAGGAAGAGTTTTATCTTTGATCGTTAGGTTCCCTTTGGCGAGATATTGTTTAGGGCTTATCAACTCAACAGAGCTACTTATAAAAGTAATGTGAGGAAATTCTTTTACTTTGAGAAAATCGGAAGATTTGAGATGCCCATCGCGAATATTATTCCCTGTAAAAATAGAAGAAGTGGAAATCAAAATCTTAATTGAACTTAGTCTTGTTCCTTTAATATCGACTTCACCTTGAAATTTGGTAAAGCGACCATTGACTTTGGTAATTTTCAAATAAGGTATTTTAAAAGATATTTCCGAATGATCATCGTTGATCTTCCAGGTTTCGGCCAAGGCAGAAAGAGACAAAAGGAGAGATAGAAATAAGATTATTTTTTGCACCATGTGAATATAAGGGAAGGAAATCGATTTGTCATACATGAACCCGTTGGATATGCTTTTGACAATAATTATTGAGGTTTTTATGTCATTTGAACAATTAATCAAATCTATCCCTAAAGCCGAACTTCATCTCCATATCGAAGGTTCGTTGGAACCGGAGTTAATGTTTCATTTAGCAAAACGCAACAATATTTCATTACGTTTTAAAAGCGTTGAGGAAGTCAGAGCAGCTTATCAGTTTACAAATCTCCAAACTTTTTTAGATATTTATTATGAAGGAGCTGGAGTTCTTCAGACCAAGCAAGATTTTTATGATTTAACCATGGATTACCTCCATCGCTGCAAAGCTGATAATGTCGTTCACACCGAAATCTTTTTCGATCCTCAAACTCACACCGATAGAGGCATTGCCTTTTCAACGGTGGTCGAAGGCATTCACCAAGCATTAGCTGACGGGAAAAAAAATCTTGGAATCAGTTCTCACATGATAATGTGTTTTTTGCGCCATCTTGATGAAGCATCTGCCATGAGAACTCTAGATCAGGCAATGGAGTTTAAAGATAAGATCATTGGAGTTGGACTTGATTCATCTGAAGTCGGTCATCCGCCTTCAAAGTTTAAAAGAGTTTTTGGTAAAGCCTTAGAGGCAGGATTTAAAACTGTTGCTCACGCTGGTGAAGAAGGGGACCCTTCTTATATTTGGGAGGCCATAAAGCTTCTCCACGTTGAGAGGATTGACCATGGAGTGCGATGTTTAGAAGATGAGATGTTAGTTGAATATTTAGGCTTGAATAGAATTCCATTAACTGTGTGTCCTTACTCAAATGTAAAACTTAAAGTTTTTAAAAAACTAGAAGATCATAATTTAAAGAAACTCTTAGACCGCGATCTGGTAGCAACAATTAACAGTGACGACCCTGCCTATTTTGGCGGCTATATGAATGAGAACTTTTTAGGTACCGCTCAAGCTCTCGATTTAGCGGCGCCAGAAATTAAGAAACTGGCATTCAATAGCTTCGAGGCTTCATTCCTTCAGCGCGAACAGAAAGATCAGTGGATTTTAAAGATTAAAACCCTTTAATATCAAAATGTTAAATTGTTCAATTTTTAGCTAGTCATTGTAATCATTACTCTATGGGCCAACAATCTGACAGACTTGCTCAAAGCCTCGCTATCATTCTCACAAAGGAATTGAGACTGATATGTATAATCTTAAGATTTATGACGAGACCTATTTGGAGAAGCGGCTCCATGTTCAAAAGATCCATCAATGGGATTTTGAGCGTGATATTAATTGGAATTTAAAAGTAGACACTAATAAGTATCTTCTGCCTCTCGATCAAAGCAATATTATATTTCCCGGAGCAAGCGCTGAGCAGCGTTTGGCCATTTCTCAATTTATGGGACTAATTGTTGCATCAACAATTTCTCAATTGGAAATGGTTGCGATTAAACTCAAGGGGCCGACTTGGGATAAACCCCTAAAGAAAAATCCTATCAATCCAGAATTTAGAGAGCTAGGGGAGCAGTTTTATTTAGAAGAAGAAAAGCATTCTAGGGCCTTCGGCAAGTATATTGATAAATTTGCTTCTGCGCTTGAAATTGAACCAGAGCAATTGAGAAATTTTCTTCCTTCTGCAAACAAAACCCTTATTGAAAAACTCTATTCTCTCAATGCTGAGCTTGGTGGTAGTGCTCTGTGGTGGTTGGTTGCCGCGGTAGAAGAAGAATCACTGCTTTTTTATAATCTTATTCATAATTCTAGAAATGATATAGATCCTCTCTATTATCAAATCCACCGATGTCACTATGAAGAAGAATCTCGCCATGCCAACTATGCTCCCATGATGCTTGAGTTTCATCATCATTTTTCAAATAAACTTCAAAAGAATATTTTCTCTAAAGTTGAATTCTTAATGGCTGAAGTTTTGAATATGACTTGGACATTTAATCAATTAATTAAGCTGAAATCTCTTAAAAGCTTGAAGAACAAGCATCCTTTTTTTGAAGTGATGTACTCAACTGTTGATTTGCTTAAGGGGCAAAGTCCTTTGCAAGTTCTTCATCAACTCTTCACAAGCGCGCCTTATATTTCAAGTAATCTTCATCTTTCTGCTCATCAGCATGTACAGGAGATGCTCGTTCGATATGGTGCCTTTAAGATGCCGTTACCTGAAACAAAAAAGGTGGTACTCACATGTACTGCATAAATCAATTCAAAGGTATTCATTTTATTGAGCATAATTCGGACAAGAAGAATTTGCCCTTGCTTATCATTCTTCATGGGTTTCCAGACAATGCTTTTAATTTAATTTCATTAGTTGAAAAGCATCAAGAAAATTTTCATATTGTAGCTCCCTTTATGCCAGGAACTTTAAATAACGAAAAAAGAGGATTAAATCAATTTAACGAAATGAGAATGGTTCATGATCTCAATGACCTCATTCATTTTGTCGATCGAGATTCTTCGAAAGAAATTTATCTTTTAGGTCATGATCTCGGATGCTTTGCGAGTGTGAATCTTTATTATCATTTAAGAAGTAGAATCAAAGGAATTATTCATTTAAATGGACTTGGCTTGCAACAGTTTTACTCTCGTAGAAAGTCACTTTTACAGTGGATTAAATCTTCTTATGTTTTAACCGCCCAGTTTAACAGTGTAAGAACTCTAGTGGCGAAAGTGTTTCCTGCTTTTTTCTTAAATATGATTTATCGTTTAGGGCAAGTTCCTAATCACCACGAACTCTATGAATTTGATAGAAAATTGCTTAGCCCAATTCTCATCTATTCGACCCTTTTTAAAAGCATGAGAAATTTCTTTGGAAGAAGAATCTTAAGGATAAAAGCCCCTACTTTATTTCTATGGGGTACTAAGGATCGCTTTCTCAACGCTCCAACTCTTGATGAGGTTGACTCTTTTTATGATCAAGCAGAAGTTCGAATCATTCCAGGTGGGCATTGGGTACATTTATCGAATCCACTTCATACCCAAAAGATCATTAATAAGAAGTTATCCACCTGGCTTAGAATGAATTCTCAAGAACAACTTTTTGGAAAATCGTTATGAATAATTTTAGAAAAGACCGAAATTATCTCTTAAAGTATAGTCTGACATCAGGAATTGTTTTTCTCTTTATGAACTCTGCTATCCTGATTTTGCGTAGTGGTCACCTTAATTTTCATATCAATACTGAATTGGCCCCCATTGCTCTCTTATCTATCCTCCTCTGTGGATTGCCCTCAAGCATCCTGCATAATTGTGCTCATGGGAATTGGAAACCAAAGTTTTTGAACACTGTTCTCGGTGAAATCTTTGGCACAGTCATGCTCTACGGTTTTAAAGGGTTCAAACTCGGGCACATGTTTCATCATAAATTTCCTGATGATCCCGACTATGATGTTCATCCTCCCAAAGGTTATCGTTTTCACCAATTCTTAGTTTCTCCAATAGAAGATACGCTAAAAGTTATTGAACGAGTATATTTTGAATACTATGGTGATAATGAATCAAGTCGACGCAATATCTTTTGGCAGAAGATCTTCTTTAACTTTTCAATCGTTATGAGACTTTCTTTTTGGCTTCTTTTATTGGGACCGAGCTTATTTGTCTTTCTGTATCTTCCACTTTATGTGCTGAATATTTTTGTATTCGCCCATATCAATTATGCAGCACACATCATTAATAAAGAAGGAAACTCCGAAGTCGTCAATCTTAACCACAATATTTACTACCGTATTGTGAATGTTCTTTCGATGGGGGGCTATTTTCACAAGTCTCACCATTTAAAACCACAGTGCTTAAATCCAGCAAAGGCCATCATCGATGACAACACTGCCTATGTGACTTTTATTCATGAAAAGAAAGTCGTCATTAATAAAAAACTAGAAAAGCGCCATCTTCGTTTAGTAAAGGCTCAATACTTATGAATTTTTACAAAAAAGATCGTCATTATTTTTTAAGATATTTTATTATTAATGCTTTAGTCTTTGGTCTCGTAGATATTCTTTTGATGAAGAAAATTCATTTTGATTTTAATTTTGCGTTGGCCGATCTCTTTATTGCTCTTGTCGCTATCGTTTTCGGACTGGCAATGGCCACGGCCTTTCACAATGCTTCTCATCATAATTTTAAGAATAAATTTCTTAACATTCTCATTGGGGAGTTTTGTGGTTTTTATACTTTGATTGGCATGCGTCCCTTTCGCGTCGGGCATATGCTTCACCATATCCATTCAGATGATCCAGAGCTTGATCCCCATCCTCCGGCAGGACTTAGCTTTATCCAGTTCATCTTAACGTCCCATAACCGGACCATTGAAGTTCTCAAGAATGTCTATCGCCAGAATCATGGTGCGAGTGCAAAGACTGAAGCAAACATAAAATGGCAAACGGTCTTTCACCAAATGGGAATATTATTTAAAATTCTTTTTATCTTTATCGTTTTTGGGCCAACTCTTTTCGTTTCCTTTTATGTCATTTCGTACTTGGCGTATTTTTTTGGCTTTGCTCATTTGAATTATATCAGCCATCTTCCCGACGAAGACGGAGAGATTCGAGTAAAGAATCATTCTCAAGGATTCTTTTATCAAGTGATGAACGTCTTAACTTCAGGCGGCTATTATCACAAGAATCATCACTTGAATCCTAAGCTCTATAATCCTTCTCATTATCAAGCGAGAGCAAAGACTAGCTCATTTCAGATTTTATCTACAGAATTGAAAGTTTAAGATTTAGACAAAAAAAAAGCTGTCTTTGCAGACAGCTTTTTTCAAACAAAAATGGCGGGAGCGAACGGGCTCGAACCGTCGACCTTCGCCGTGACAGGGCGATGTTGTAACCAACTCAACTACGCCCCCGCGAATTTTTGTATTGGGCAGTATAGGAATACATGAGATTTTCGTCAAGTCTTTTTAAGGGGTTAAGGCACTTTTTTGTGTTTATTTTAAATAGTAAATTCAAAGAGTTAGATATTGAGCTCGGGCTTCTTTGAAGTTCGGGGATTTTGTCTGGCAAAAACTTACTTGAATTGAATCACATAAAGACCTGTGTCATAAAGGAAGAGATGAGTATTTCTCAAACAACACCCCATTCAAAAGTATTTAAATCAGATGATGATCGTAGCTCATTATTTAGGGGTCGTTTGAACTAGTCCAAATTAATTAAATGTTCAAGCTTGAAGCCCCGCCTATCGCGGGGCTTTTTTTTTATGGAGGCTTTTATGAAATCGATTTTACCAGCAGGAGAATTAAATCAGTTCTTTATCAACCCTGAGTCAATGGTAGATGCGGATGTCGATTTCACTGGAACGATCTATAAGATAAAAAATCTTGGGCAGTTTTCATTTGTACATCTTTCAACTTTGGCCGGTATTTTTCAATCGGTGATCACTGGAGAGTGCTCTTTGAAAGAGGGAAGTTCGATTCACGTCTGGGGCAAAGTCGTGACGGCGAAACTTAAAGATAAGGTTTTGGCGAGTAAGACGATCGAAATTCAAATTTCAAAGTGGAAGACTTTATCTACTCATTATGAGTCGTCACCCTTTGACTTAACTAAACCTGAGCTCAATATTCACAATGATGTGCTCTTTGATCAAAGAATGATTTCTCTTCGGCATCCGCGTGAAAAAGCAATTTTCAAAATTCAAGAAGCTCTGGGAGAAGGTTTTCGACGAGCTTTACGAAAAAGAGGTTGTACAGAGCTTCGAACGCCAAAGATTGTAAAGGAGGGAGCTGAAGGCGGGGCCAATATCTTTGAGCTGAATTATTTCGGACAACCAGCATACTTAACTCAGAGTCCTCAGTTTTATAAAGAGTTTGGCGTGGGAATTTTCGAACGCGTTTTTGAAATTGCTCCGGTATTTAGGGCCGAAAAGCATAATACCAGTCGCCATCTCAATGAATATATTTCTGTCGATGCTGAAATTGGCAACATCTCATCATTTGAAGAGGTCATGGCCTTTGAAACAGGAGTTTTAAAAGAAGTTTTTGAATTCCTGAAGTTGGAATGTTCTTTTGAGCTCGAGCTCTTGGGTATAAGCTTGAAAGAATTTGAATCCATTCCTTCACTTACTTTTAAAGAAGTCAAAGTCATTGTTTCTCGTGAATTTGGAATTCATGAAGAAAATGAGCCCGACTTATCACCTCAGGAAGAGCTAAAAATTTCGGAGTGGGCGCTATCGCAGTGGGGAAGTGATTTTCTTTTTGTCACTCATTACCCATCAGAGAAAAGGCCATTCTATGCCATGGACAGCGAAGTTAATCCTGAAGAGAGCTTGAGCTTTGACTTGCTCTATCGTGGTGTTGAAATCACCACGGGAGGACAAAGAATTCATGAATATGAGGCCATTGTTAATAAATTAAAAAGAAGAGGTATGAATCCTGAGCATTTTGAGTTTTTCATTAAGGCCCATCGTTACGGGCTTCCTCCTCATGGTGGCTTTGGATTGGGTCTAGAGCGGTTAACTCAAAAGATTATTGGTTTAGAGAGTGTGAAGCGATGTTCACTCTTTCCTAGAGATATAAGTCGATTATCGCCGTAAGAAGCGTTATGATTGGCTTATGTTGCTACAGCTTTTGATTTATCTTCTTTTGGGTACCGTCGCTGGTACGATTGCGGGACTTTTTGGAATTGGTGGGGGACTTATTATTGTTCCCATCCTTCATTATAGTTTTGTGAAACTCGGATTCCCTAAAGAATTGATTATGCACATGGCTTTGGGAACAAGTCTTTCAACCATTTTTGTTACTGGTATGAGCTCAGTTTATTCACATAATAAACTGGGCTCTATCGACTGGGTTGTTTTTAAAAAACTCTTAGGCGGAGTCATCATTGGAACTTTTATTGGTGGAAGACTCACTGGTATTATCTCTGGAAAGAGTTTAGAAATTCTTTTTATTGTTTATGTCTGTGTTGTTGCTCTTAAAACCTGGATCGATGCCCATGTTCATCCTCAGTCTAAGCCTACCTCGATGCTGATTTTTAATTTATTTGGTTTTATTATTGGATTTAAGTCTTCTCTCTTGGGAATTGGTGGCGGAACAATTAGTATTCCTTTTCTTACTTGGAGAGGATTTTCGATGAAGAAGTCTGTTGGAATTTCGGCAACGTTGGGGCTTCCTATTGCTTTGGTGGGATCTGCTTCCTACATTTATAATGGATTATCTATCGGCAATTTACCTGAATATTCGGTTGGCTATATCTATTTGCCTGCCTTGATTGGGATCACGAGTGTCAGTTCTCTTTTTGCGCGTTTTGGCGCAAAGCTCTCACACAAATTTCCTCAAGATAAGATGCGAAAAGGGTTCGCGCTACTTCTTGTGGCCATTGCGATCAAGGGCTTAGCAAGCCTCTAAATGGCGCAGGGAGCAGTTTGTTCTTTTGTCGTCTTAAAACAGCTCAGGTACAATTCCCACTATGCAAGTTATCAACTCTTTTTTTGAATTAGTATCAAGCATGGGCCCTGCTCTACTGCTTGGGTTATTGCTTAGTGGAATTCTTCATGAATTTCTGGATCAAAAAAAAGTTGAAAGATGGATTAAAGGCCCTGGTTTTTGGCCAGTTTTAAAATCAGCGCTGATTGGAATTCCATTGCCACTTTGCTCTTGTTCAGTTCTTCCCACTGCCGTTGAGCTCAAGAAAAAGGGGGCCAGCAATGCTTCGACCTCAGCTTTTCTCATTTCAACACCAGAAACAGGCGTGGATTCAATTTTCGTGACCTATACGCTCTTAGACCTACCGATGACCTTGATTCGTCCTATCGCCGCCTTAATCATTTCTTTGATTGCTGGAATCGGGCAATTGATTTGGAATTCACAAGAGTATAGTGAAGTTATTGAAGTTAAAAAATCTTGTTGCGGTCATGATCATGAAGAATCGGAAGATTCTCCATTTTTAACTAAGCTCATTAAAGGCATTAAATATTCATACCATGATATTGTCGATGATTTAGCGCTTTGGCTTTTTGTGGGAATATTCTTAAGTAGTTTGGCCACTGTGCTTATTCCCCAAGATTGGAATGAGATTCTGCAATCAGCCTATTCTCGTTATTTAATATTACTTATTGGAATACCTGTTTATATTTGTGCTTCAGCGAGCACACCTATTGCTGCTACCTTAATGATGAAAGGCCTCTCTCCTGGTTCAGCTCTGGTTCTTCTCATAACTGGTCCCGCTACCAATTTGGCCAATTTGGCTGTTATGCAAAAGACTATTGGCAAAAAGGGAATCGTCATTAATCTCGTGGTCATTGCTGTCGTTGCGCTAGGGCTTTCTTATATTGTGGACTTTTTGTACCAAACTTTAAATTTGCCTATCTTGTTTAAAATTTCATCTGAACATACTCATCAAAGTCATTTTGAAAAATTATCTGGTTTAGTTCTTCTCCTTTTAATGGGAAAAGGAATTTATCAAAGCCATTTAAAGAAATTATTTAATCCAAAAAAGAAAGGACACTGTTGCACATGAATATATTTATCACGGGGGGAACAACAGGTATTGGGGCAGAGTTGGCGAAACAATACGCTAAGCTTGGTCATCGCGTAGGAATTTGTGGTAGGGATTTGTCAAAATGTGAAAAAGAGCTAACAGAAAAGACCAACATTCAACTTTATCAAGCCTCAGTGACGAATATTCAGGAACTTCATCAAGCGATTGCTTCATTCGTAGGTGAAGGAACTCTCGATATGATGATCGCTAACGCTGGTCGCAGTCACGGTTCAAAATCCAAGACTCCCAATTTCCAAACTTCAAGAGATATTATGGATACCAATGTCATTGGAGTTCTCAATGCTTTTGAAAAAGCAGTTGAGTATATGATGAAGCAAAAAAATGGCCATCTCGTCGCAATTGCTTCGGTTGCAGGTTTGGTCGGATTGCCAGGTGCTTCAGCTTATAGTGCCTCAAAAGCGGCCGTCTTAAAACTTTGCGAGTCTTATGCACTCGATTTTCCGAAACTTGGTATTGATGTCTCGGCCATTGCACCTGGCTTCATAGATACTCCATTAACGAGAAAAAATGATCATCCTATGCCTTTTCTTATGCCAGTCGAAAAAGCTGGGAAACTGATTATGAGGGCGATTGAGAAGAAGAAAGTCTATTATATTTTTCCTTGGCAAATGAAATGCGTCATTCTAATCATTGAAAAAATACCGCGATTTTTGTATCGAAAGATAATGAATATAAAGTTAATCAATTACAGTAGAGGTTAGAAATGAAATTACTCATTATTTCATTAATTGTTTTTTTTCAATTAACGAGCTGTAAAGAAGAGCAAAAACCAATTGTTGAAGCTCCTGTTTCTAGCGCCCAAGCTTCTTCTCAGGATTTTTCAGACTTGAAGCCTAAAGATGAATCATGTGATTCAGAAGAGGAGTTAAAAAAGAAGCTTGAGGAAGAACTTAAGAATAATGCCGCGAAACCTTCTCTGACTGGTTTCAAAGATGCTGATTGCGAAGTTAAATAGATCTTTTAGTATCTTTTTTCGAGTTGATCTTTTGAACGGATCAACTGAGAACCGATTTTATTCAGTAGATCGCTTATCCTTTTTGAAAAACTTTTTCCACCAATATAAGCTTGAAAATTTTCGATATCCACTTCCGCCACTTTTTGAGGATCAGACCAGTCGATAATAAATTGCTTCTCATATTGTGAAATCTCGCTATGACTAAAAATTTGTGCTCCAAATTCTCTAAAGCTTCCTTGGAGAGTATCTGGATTTATATTGCTTGATCCCCCTAGAAGAACCTTCCCATCAACACTGGTAATCTTACGATGATTTTCCTGATGGTAGGTACGAGTGCTTCCGTCCTTCAATACTACTTGTGTGCCCAAAGTTTGGCGGGTTCTCACTTCAATATGATGAGACTTCAATTCTCTGATAAAGAGAGTATTGGGAAGTCCGTTCATTCCAAAATTGCCATTATGATCAATAATGATTTTTATCTCGAGAGATGGCTTTTCGATTTTCCTTTTAATAAGAGCATCAATGACATATTTGTCATAGAGAAATAATTGCTCCATAAAAATGTGATCTTCTGCATGGGAAATCATATCTATAAGAATATTTCGAACATTCTTAATTCTTCCATCGACATTGGCTTCTGCAATTCGAAGAGTATCGCTTCCAACTGCTTCAAACTGAGTTCTTTTAACTTTGAAATCATTTAATATTTGCTCTTTTTTTCTAAGATATTGAGAGTTATCAAAACCTTGATCTTTAAGGTAGAACAGTTTGCTTTCGGCAGTATTTTCAGTGAGAGCAGCTTCAATATCATCATAATAGGAATGTTGAACAAGTGCAGCTGCTGGGCCTTCAACCCAAATCGTGTTATCGTAATAATATCCGCCACTGTGATCGGTCCAGTTTTTTGAACCGAAATAGGCTTGAGGTTTGGATGTGTTCGCATCAATGACTATGACCTTGGAGTGATCTATTTTTGATTCAAAGTAAGTGCTCTTCTTTTCCATTTCGGCCATCACTTCATCTGTTTTAGGAATCAGATTGGTAATACCAAAAGGAACACCTGGTGGGTGGCGATGAATATTGGCCTGAAGTAAATACACGGAACGCGATAGTTCTTTATCAGACTCTATTCTCGATTTAATGTATTGAAAGACAGGCATCAATTCTTCGGCCATATTATAGTGAGTGGAGAAGTCATGAAGAATGAGAAGTTTAAAGTTTTTGTTTGCTTGTATTTTAACTTTAGCTTGATCGAGTAAGTACTCAGACAATGTGGCACCAAGAGTTCCACCCATAAGAAAAATATCTATAAAGATTGAATCTTTCGATTCATCAATCATCTCCTTTATTTTCTTAAAAATAGGGTCTTTTTTGAAAACAATGTGCCCATTGCTTTGATCAGATAATGGCATTTGGATATCTTTATGATTGAAGTCTAGATCTGAGCCTCCAAAAATGATTCTTTCGTTGAACCACTGAATTCGTTCTAGGCTCTGATCATTCTCGCTAATAATTTTGACATTATTTCCAGGAATAATTCCTCGCGGGTCTAATGAGAAGTTATTATAATCAAGAATCCCTTCGTAAATTGATTTTGAGAAATATTCTGTTTGCTCTAACCCATTCGAGAGCGAGCGCACATCATCGATTTCTGATAAAAATTTTGATTTGAGTTCAATATCTTTTGATGTTATCGCTATAATATTATCTTGCGTTAAATTGGTCAGTTTTAAATCCTTTCGCAAATTATTGAGAAGAGTGATTTTATTTTTACTAAAAGGATTGTCCAAATAGTCTCTGGCAATCATCATTTGATATGTCATTGCGTAGTTTAAAACTTGCTTAAGTTCAATCTTTCTAGGGTTAATATACTTCCAATAGATTATGGACTTGATAAAATGAGGATTTAATTTTCCATCCAAGTTCTTTGTCAAATCTAACACATCATCTTGAATTTCTTTATTTAGTTTTTTTACACTTCTCTTAAACTCTTCATCTCTATTTATTTCGCGAATAGAGAATACGGCTTCATAATTTTTTAAGTAGATTTCGTATGATTTCACTCTATCCGCTATACTAACTTCCTTTGCAAAAACGGAAGAGATTAAGCTTGCAAAAATTGCGAGAAGTAGTTTGTTCATTTACTCACCTCTTCAAAGAGATGTGAGTAAAATTCTCTCAATTCTAGAGCATTCGTTAAATCTAAGGCAGAAGATCTTAACAAGCGATCTTTTACTTCATTCTTGAGAATTCCAGAATCTTCTAGATCGAGTTGATTTCCGGCAAGTGATACAACGATTTTTGATTCTTCGGTGAATTCATGAATTTTAAAGTCATAGACAAGCTTTTTAATTTTAATATTTGAATTTAGGCTTTGATTGCCATTCATTTCACTATGATATTTTCCTGACAGAACCATCTCTCCCGTATCAATCGCCGGCAAGTCTTTTGAAAGGAGATCTTCTAAAATCGAATCATGAATGATATTTGAGGGTAATAGTTTCCCAAAATGGATTTCCATTTTGTCGAGTTGAGGTATAGGGTTTTCCAAGTCGAACTGTTTGTAAATATCGACAGTCAAAAAACGTTTTTCATTACTTTCATCTTTCTTGTAGATAATGTGATTAATCTCGAAGTTTGCATTTTTTATTTCATGTGTTTTGTTATTCTGCGGATTGACTTTAAAATAGCGTCTATAGCGAACAAATCCTTTGACAGCATTTTTTTTCGGATTAGGAAACGGGTGACTTGGATGCCAAACCAGATCAAATAACTTTACCCATAACGTGAGATTCCCTCCGACGTACTGGTAGTATTCGCCTGAATCTGGCCATGGTAATCGGTAAATGTTCTCAGCAATTTCTTTGTCTTCATTTGTCAAAATATCGTAAATTGATTTTGTATCATCAAGCCGAATGAGTTGGTTGCTGGAAAACTCTCGGTTGTAATTGATATCTGTCTCAATATAGGGAGTGAATTCAAAATCAAATTGAAATTGACCATTTACAATTTTGCTGACAGCGATTGTCTTGATGAAATTTTCGATAAAGCCTTTATAAATATTTTGCTTTAAAATGAAGGATGCTTTTTTATCAAGCTTCTCTTCTTCAGTTTGTTTAAACGTTTTGGCAAAAGCTTCTTGAATTGTTTTTAGCGATTTCGTTTTTAGATAGTCATCATCTTTGTTCGTCCAGAACTTGCTTTTGATATCGTACCCTATGAATTTGTTATAAGTAGGGTACTCAAAGTAATCTGAAATGAGTTCAAGATCGAGATGATCAAGACTTGTTGAAGCGGGTGTTCTTTGTTGTGTTGAAGGTTGATTTTTCCAAAGTGAGGGCAGGGGTTGCTGGGTGTCTTTCAAGAGCAACGCAGCCACTGTAAAGCTCCCGATTATCGAGATTACGATATGTTTTTTGTTTGAAATCATAGTCCCCTAACACAGGCAATTTTTGCCATAAAAGACTATCGGAACCGTATTTTGTTTACTTAAGAAATGAAGTCGCCTTTAACTCATTAGAATGACGTTTAAGCTTATTTTAGCTCTGTGATATCAAGGATATAGACGATATTTTCTTTTATTTTCCAGGCAATATTCCAGCGATAAAAACTAGAAAAATAGGTTCTCTCTGATTCCCTCTGGTAAGCGGGCCTTGGATCTTCTAAGAAGACGACATCCAAAAGATTCAGAAGTTGCTCTAATTCAAGCTTTACAAGACCATCTAATTTGCTCAGGAACAGGGGGGCGTACTCGATTTTTTTGGGTTTTTCAAAGTCATTCTCCTGAACCCATTGAGGTGATTGAGATTTTCCAAAATCGCTGTAGGCGAGGTAGGGTTTGATGTCGAGGATCGGCGTTCGATTAACGAGATCGAGTCCAGTCGTTAAGATTCGACATTTCTTTTTTTCAAATTCAATGGCCTTAATTCTCACCAGAGAAAGTCCAATTGGATTTGGGCGAGAAGGTGAGCGAGTGGCAAAGACTCCTACTTTTTTGTTTCCACCTAGACGGGGAGCCTTAACTTTAGAACCATGACTTTTTGAGAGATGAAAATAGGAGATAACCCATAAGAGGTCGCCGGGACTTAAGCCATCGAGACTGTCTAGAGAATGGACTTCGGCTTTTAAAATGATTGCGGAATCAATATTATCTAAAAGTGAAGCCTGTCTTGGAATTCCAAATTTTTCGCTAAAGGGAGTTTCTGCATGGCCAATCGGATTTAAACTATACATCTTCTTCAAGTTGCTCATCTTCAGAGTGAAATTGAATAAACTCTTCGATAAAGCTGAGCTTCGTTTTGTCAGAAATTCTGTCAACGTACAAAACTCCAAAAAGGTGATCAAGTTCATGCTGAAAGACTGTTGCCAGAAAACCTTCCAATTCTATTCTTTGAGAATTGGCCTCTTGGTCGAGATAGTCGATACAAACCTTTCGAGGTCTTTCAACGAATCCCCTAAGTCCTGGTACCGAAAGACATCCTTCCCAATAACCCTGAGTTGTTGAATCAAGAACTGTCATTTTTGGATTGAAAATAATAAAAGTATCTGACTCTTCAATATCTGGATATCTTGGGTTTTCTTTGGGAAGTTCAATGATGGCCGCTTGAAGACTTACTCCAATTTGTGGAGCGGCTATGCCAATACCTTTTTCTTCTGCCATCGTATCAAAAAGGTCTTGTATCAGCTCTTGAGAATTGAGAATTTCCTCTTTTGAGAGAGGTTTGGCCAGCTCTCTTAGAAGTGGATGCCCCATTCTAATTACATTTCGGCGCGCCATTGGATTACCTCTTTTTTTAACCTACAATTGGGCATATTAATCTTAATGATAATTCAATAATGATGAAACAAAAGCATAAAATTCTCTTTGTCTGTCTTGGAAACATATGCCGAAGTCCAACCGCTCATGGTGTTTTTGACGCTTATATTAGACGACTCAATTTACAGAAAGAATTGGAAATTGATTCTGCGGGAACTTCTGCTCATCATCAGGGGCAATTACCAGATGACCGATCGAGAAAGCATGCTTCGCTAAGAGGATACCAGCTTGACTCAAAATCTCGACAAATTAAACTGTCTGACTTGGAGTTTTTTGATGAAATCTTTGTCATGGATGATGAAAACTTAAAGAATGTGATGGCTTTAGACCATGAGAAAAAGTTTATAAAGAAAGTTAAGAAACTAACTGATCTCATTCCTCAAAGTCCTATCGACAGAGTACCTGATCCTTATTACAGCGGGGATCAAGGTTTTGAAATGGTGCTCGATATAATTGAAGAGGCTGCCGAAATCTTTTTTTCTCAATGGGAAAAAAAGAGATGAAGAAGTATTTTACACCATTAGGATTTAAACGATATCAAGATGAGGCAGAGTGGCTTATTAAATTAGAAAGGCCGGCCGTGACGAAAGTTGTTTCATGGGCTGCCTCTCTTGGAGATCGCTCTGAGAATGCCGACTATCTCTATGGAAAAAAAAGGTTGCGTGAAATTGATAAAAGAATAAATTTTTTAAATGGTCGAATGGATAGAGCAGAGATTATAGATCCCGAAAAGACAAAGTCTTCAAAAATTCTTTTCGGTGCAACTGTGACTCTGCAAGATGAAGATGAAAATATCAAAGTGATTAGTATCGTTGGCACAGATGAAGTTGATACTAAAATGAATTACCTCTCTTGGAAATCACCTATCGGACACAGTTTGTTGGGGAAAGAGTTAAATGATAATGTGGCTATTCAAACTCCAAATGGACAGCGTGAGTTTGAAATCATAAAAATAGAGTATAAAAGAATAGTGATAGAGGAGTTCAAAGGTGAAAGTTCAGTGTCAGGTTTCACTCGGTGAATTAGTAGATAAGATTACAATTCTTTTAATCAAAAAAGAAAAGATTGTTGATGAGAACAAACTCATTCTTGTGAATGAAGAACTAAGTGTTCTATCAACTACTTTAGAGTCATTGTCTCTTGATGAGATTGGAACATATTTAGAAAATCTTAAGACAGTAAATTCTGAATTATGGGTCATTGAAGATTTAATCAGAGAGAAAGAGAGAGTGAAATTGTTTGATAAAGAGTTTATTGAATTAGCAAGAAAAGTTTATATTACGAATGATAAAAGGTTCGAGATAAAGAACAAAATCAATGAGAAATTTGGCTCTTCAATAAAAGAAGTTAAGTCTTACAAATCTTATTAGAGATTTTGAGATGGCCCTCTTTTTGTGATAGGGTTATACACCATAATAATGAGTTTCAAAGGATGAGCAATGTCACGCGGAAGCAGCGATTTAACAGTTGATTTAAAATACGACCTCTATGAGAAATCAGTTCAAAATCCTGAAAACGACATGCTGTTTCTCAACCAAGAGTTTGAAAGACTGAGAAAACGCCGTGCCTTAACGCTCAGAGAAGATTTCGGCGGAACGGGGATGCTCGCTTGTGTTTGGGGATCACAAAGTCCTGATCACCATGCCTGGGCAGTGGATTTAGACCAAGAACCAATTGACTTAGGCAAGAAGCGTCATTGGTCTCAATTAAAAGATCTTGAAAAAGAGAGAGTTACTTATCTCCATGGAAACGTGCTAGAAAACCGAGACTTTAAGTCCGATATCGTGGTCGCTTTCAACTTCTCTTATTTTATTTTCAAAGAGCGCTCTCTCTTGCTTTCCTATTTTAAAAAAGTACTCGAGGGATTAGAGAAAGATGGGATGTTTGCAGTCGACATATTTGGCGGAACAGAATGTCACCAAGAACTTGAAGAAGAGACAGAGCACGAAGGGCATAGCTATTTTTGGGATTGCGATAGCTATAATCCACTCAACAATCACTGTACTTATTATATCCATTTTCAGACCCATCATGACAAAAAGAAGCACCTTAAGGCCTTTCATTACGACTGGAGACATTGGTCAATGGCCGAGATTGTTGATTTGATGCAAGAAGCTGGCTTTTCAAAGGTTATAACTTATTGGGAAGGTACTGATGAAGATGGTGAAGGTGATGGAATTTTTTACGAATCAAAAAGCGAAGAAAATTGTGAGTCATGGGTAACTTATATCGTCGGATTGAAATAAACCACCAAAGTTCTTCTAAAATTGTTTATAATCTAAATTATATTTAGAGGAGGCTTTTTGTTTAAGGTTTTAGTAGTTGATGATGAACCTCAAATAAGAGAAGTTTTCGAACTCATTCTCGAAGCCAATGATAGTATAGAGGTCTTTTTTGCAGCCTCTGGTAATTTGGCGATTCAATTACTTCAAGAACAAAAAGATGTTGGCCTTATTTTTTGTGACTATCGCATGGATGATGGCTCGGGTGGCGACGTTTTTAAATGGGTTTCTGAGAATTTACCCCAAACCTGTTTTACCCTTGTTTCGACCTATGAACCGAATAGGCTAGAGGGATTTGAAAATTTTTACTCTCGTCCTGAACTGTACCAATACATATCTAAACCTTTTAGCGCTGAAAAAATTTTAAAAATGGTGAGTGATAAATCAGCCAATTCAGAGAAATTTTCTGAATATGCCCGAATTAAATTGAATACGATTTTAACTTTTAGAGGAAAAATCAAAGCCGATGTCTTTGTTAAAATTCATGAAGATAAAATGGTTAAAATTATAGATGCTCATGATGATTTGGATCAAGACATTCTTCAGCGCTATATTGATAAGAGTATGCATTGGGGATATGTTTTTCACGACAAAGCTCAAGCTATGATGAAGACAAAATTGGGAGAGACAGACACCCTTATCCAAAAAATTAAAACAGAGATAAAATTTGAAGACAAAGGGAACTTGGTTTTAGATGCTCTCGATAATGTAAGAGAAATTATACAAACTCAAGGATTTAATGAAGCGATTTTAAAAACTGCAGATAAAAGTGTGATTGAAACACTCCAATTTCTCGACCAGACGAAAGGACTTAAGGATCTTCTCAGTCTCTTTTCAAAGAGAGGATCTTATATTTCAAATCACGGGTTATTAACGGCCTATTTTTCAAACTCTCTAATCCAAAGATTAGAATGGAATACATCAGAGTTGAGAAAAAAAATAGCAATTGCTAGTCTTTTTCAAAATATCTCACTACAGTCTGAAGAGTTGGCTCAAATTCACTCCACTATTGATGACTCATTTGAAGAATGTTCTCTTCAAGATCAAAAGATTGTGATTGAGCACCCGAGACTGTCATCTGAAATATTAGAAGCAAAAGAATTTTTCGACAGTGATGTCTTAAATCTTATTCTTAATCATCATGAATCACCCTACGGAAATGGTTTCCCACGAAGTATAGACTCGACTCTATTGAGTCCTATCGATGGAGTCATCATTCTTTCCAGCCACCTCGCCAAGGAAGTGCTTCTGAACCATTCAAAAGAGTTGACGGTCATGGTTCAAGATTTTAATGAGATCTACAATAAAGGTAATTTTAAAAAGATTTATCGAGCTCTTTTGCAAGTTCTTATGCGAGACATCTCTTAGTAATGAATAATCTGAAAATGGTACTTTGAATATTGTGATTTAATTTGCTTTCCGTGGTGCGAACTTTTAGGTTCTAGGATAATCAAATGAGAATTTTCTTCTTTTTCTTTCTTGATGATTGAAGTGATAGAATCAACTTTTTTAATAAGATCAGGGATATTTGAGTTTAAAAAGTATATATATAAGGGTTTCGAAAAATTATTAGAATGAAATAAGTGAACATCGATTTGGTCATTTTCAAGTGATTGGAGGATTAGTCCATTGCTGAGGTAATTAATTTCAGAAAAATAAGGTATTTGATCGGTTAACGAGCCTTCATGAAGCCAAATAATGGCCAAGCAGTTTTCATCAACGAGTCTTAAAAGCTTATCTTGTTCATTTGGCAAGAGCATCTAGTACACCATTGATAAATGAAAAGGATTCAGTTGAGCCAAACTTTTTTGCCATTTCAATGCATTCATTGATGACAACTTGATTAGGAGTGTTTTGCAAAATCTTTATTTCGGCAGCTCCGAGTAAAAGAATCGCTCTGTCGACTTTATCAAGAGATTCCCATTTCCAGTTTTTTAAACAGGAGATGACTTTTTTCTTAAGTTCATCACTATGAGCAAAGCTTGCTTGAATGAGGCTCTCCGCAAACATTCTTTGTTCCGAGTCTAGTGGTGCTCCGAAATGATCATTATCTTTCTCAACGTAGGATAGATAAAACTCTTCGATTTGTTCACTCATCTCAGCTGCATCAATTTCTTGATTCGACATGAGCCTCTCAAATTCGGGAAGTTGGAGATGGTAAAGAAACTGGAATGCAAAAGTTCTTGCAACTGATCTTTTATTGGACATGATTATCTTCTTTCTCAATAAGCTTATTGTTTTGGAGCGTTTTTACAAAACCATTAATATCTTTAAAATCCCAATAGAATGAAGCGAAGCGAACAAAAGCCACTGGGTCTAAGTGATGGAGATTTTCCATAACTATTTCCCCAATAAGCTTTGAGGGAACTTCTTTCGAGCCAATTTCACTAATCGTTTTCTTTACTGATTCTATAATCGAATGAATATCTTCACTGGAGATCGGTCTTTTTTGACAAGCTTTTGATAAGCCTTTGAGGATTTTTTCCCCATTGAAAGCTTCACGTCTACCGTCATGTTTAACAATTGTTGGTGTTTCTAATTCGACATTCTCATAAGTTGTGAATCGTTTCTCACAAGCTTCACACTTTCTTCGGCGACGAATACTGAGTCCATCATTAAAGATACGAGTATCAATAACTTTAGTATCTTGATGATGGCAGGTAGGACAATACATTTAGTTCATTCCTTTATAGACTGGAAAATCCCTGCATAAAGCTTGAACTTCATTTTTAATTTGCTCATGGACCTTGAGGTCTTGAGAATTTTTCAAAGCCTTCGCAATCCAATCTGCCACTTGAATCATGTGAGTTTCTTTCATTCCGCGAGTGGTAATAGCAGGAGTTCCGAGGCGAATACCTGAAGTAATAAAAGGAGAACGCTTATCCCCAGGAACCATATTTTTGTTACAAGTAATTCCAGCTGCCTCGAGAATCTTTTCACTGTCTTTACCAGAGAGATTCACGGAATCAGTTTTAACTAGAATAAGGTGATTATCAGAGCCATTTGAAACAAGCTCAATTCCATGCCTTTGAAGCGATGAGGCTAGAGCTTGAGTATTCTTTATCACTTGTTCTTGATAAGTTTTAAATTCAGGCTTGAGCGCTTCTAAAAATGCCACTGCTTTAGCTGCAATCACATGTTCAAGAGGTCCACCTTGGATGCCTGGAAAAATATTTGAATTAATTTTTTTCGCCAATTCTTCGTCATTGGTTAATATTATACCGCCGCGAGGACCTCTCAATGTTTTATGAGTCGTTGAAGTCACAAAATGGGCGTGAGGAAACGGTGAAGGATGAACGCCTGCGGCAACTAAGCCTGCGATATGGGCCATGTCCACCATAAGATAGGCGCCAACACTGTCGGCGATCTTTCTAAATTTTTCAAAATCTAACTTACGAGAATAAGCCGATGCTCCCGCCACAATCATTTTTGGCTTGTGCTCAAGGGCCAATGCTTGAATCTGATCATAGTCAAGAAGTTCAGTTTCTAAATTGAGACCATAAGAAGCAAACTTAAAAAGTTTTCCAGAGAAGTTTACAGGTGAACCGTGAGTGAGGTGACCGCCTTGTGAGAGGTCCATACCTAAGACAGTATCGCCATGGGATAACGCTGAAAAATAAACCGCCATATTGGCCTGTGAGCCTGAATGGGGTTGAACATTCGCGAACTCACAACCAAAAAGCTTTTTTACTCTCTCAATCGCAAGTGCTTCTGCGCGATCGACGTTTTCACAGCCACCGTAATATCTTTTTTTAGGATATCCTTCTGCGTACTTGTTGGTCAGGATTGATCCTTGGGCCATCATGACAGCAGGTGATGTGTAATTTTCTGAAGCAATAAGTTCTAAGCCTTCTTCTTGGCGATGGCGTTCGCTCTCGATAATGGCCGCAATTTCAGGATCTACTGAATTTAAATTATCACTTTTAAAATCAAACATTAATTCTCCAATTATTTTATATATTTCTTGAGAACGAGTGAAGAGTTCGTACCACCAAAGCCAAATGAGTTGTTAAGAGCATATTCAATATTGGCCTTAACCGGTTTGTGAGGAACATAATTCAAATCACACTGCGGGTCTTGGTTATCGAGATTAATTGTTGGAGGAATGATCCCTTCATGAAGGGCCATCGTACAAAAGATACTCTCGATACCACCAGCCGCTCCAAGGAGGTGGCCAGTCATTGATTTTGTCGAACTCACAAACATGCTGTGAGCATGTTCGCCAAAAGTTTTTTTAATCGCATTTGTTTCACCAATATCACCTAGAGGAGTAGAGGTTCCGTGAGCATTCACATATCCTACTTGGTCAGGAGTAATGCCTGCTGTTTTCACGGCCATCGCCATACATCTTCTTGCGCCTTCGCCTTCCGGATGAGGTGCAGTGATATGATAGGCATCAGAAGTAGCACCATGGCCTACGACTTCAGCGTAAATAGTCGCTCCACGAGCTATCGCTTTTTCTAAATCTTCAAGAATCAAAACTCCGGCGCCTTCACCCATAACGAAACCATCACGAGCAACATCAAAGGGACGAGATGCTTTTCCTGGTTCATCATTTCTTTTGGAAAGGGCCTTCATATTATTAAAGCCAGAGAGTGGAAGTGCAGTGACGACACTTTCGGTTCCTCCAGTGATCATTACTTCTTGTCTACCCATCATAATTTCATAAGCAGCTGCAGTGATGGCGTGAGCGGCAGAAGCGCAGGCGGAAGAAATTGTGTAGTTCAGACCTTTCATTCCAAATTGGAGAGTGATCAATCCTGTCGCCATATTAGGAATAATTCCAGGTATGAAAAAAGGAGAAACTCTTCTCGCCCCTTTTTCTAAAAAAGTACTATGAGTGCTTTCAATCTGAGGAAAACCACCCATACCAACACCCATGATGGCGCCAATATTTTCAGCATTGTATCCAGCGAAATTATCTTTGAGTCCTGCTTGGATGAGAGCTTCATTGGTAGCACTTAATCCATAATGGATAAATGTGTCGTAGCGACTCCATTCTTTTTCAGGAAGGAGTTCTTCTGTCATTTTAAAATTTTTAACTTCTCCGGCGATATGAACGCCGAGATTTTCAGTATTAATGTTTTCGATTTTCGTAATGCCTGGACGGCCTTCGAGTACTCCTCCCCAAACTTCTTTGAGGTTAAGACCCAATCCGCAGATGGCTCCCATTCCAGTAATAGCGACTCTTCGTGGTTTGAAAGTCATAAATGATCATCCTGTTAGAAATGATAATTAAAATTTTTGTCAGCTCTAAAAAGCAAAAAAGGCCCCGAAGGGCCTTAGCTTATTATTGCTTTGCTTCGATATACTTGACGACGTCATCAACTTTTTTCAAGCCTTCAGCGTCTTCTTCTGGAATTTCAATTCCAAATTCGTCTTCCATCTTCATCATTAGTTCAACGATGTCGAGTGAGTCGAGGTTAAGATCATCAACAAAACTCGTCTCAGGCTTAATTTTGCCTAAATCTACTTTTGTTGCTTCAGAGATCAGTTTCATCACTTTTTCTTGCATCATGAGAGTTTCTCCTTCAATCGATTGCTTAGAATTACGGTAACTTACACAGTATTAAATTAAATGTACAGACCACCGTCGATTTTTATAGTTTCCCCTGTAATATAGGAAGACGCGCCGCTTAATAAAAAGCTCACCAAATCGGCCACTTCTGAGCTCTCCCCGAATCTTTTCAAGGGGATGGAGCTTAAATAGCTTTCTTTGGCCGCTTCATTTAAAGCGTCAGTCATATCGGTGGCAATGAAGCCTGGGCAAATGGCATTACAACGAACATTTTTGGCCGCCATTTCTTTGGCATAAGACTTGGTGAAACCAATCAATCCGGCCTTTGAAGCAGAGTAGGCAACCTGAGAAGCATTTCCCATCAAGCCTACGATTGAACTCATATTTACGATTGAAACATTTTCTGCTTTTAAAAATGTACGAGAAAGGATTTGAGTAATCATGATCGCCGATTTTAAATTGGTATCGATGATTTGAGAGAGCTCATCTTCTTTCAGTCTCAACATCAAGGTATCTTTTGAAATACCCGCATTGTTCACAAGACCAGTAATCGGAGGATGATCTTTGTGAAAAGTATCGAGCGCATTTTTCATCTGCTCAGTATTAGTCACATCAAACATAATCGCTGTTGCATTTTTTGCCCCGAGAGTCTTTAGTTTCTCGCAGAGTTCATTGGCGATGGCCTCTTTGCCTTCGCGATAATTGAAAACGACATGAGCACCTTGAGATGCTAATGATTCGGCAATAGAGCGACCGATGCCGCGAGTGGCGCCAGTGACGAGAATAACTTTGGCTTCGAGATCGTGAAATTTGGCCTTCATAAAAGTGCCTCCAGTTCCTCAAATGATCCTTCCTTGTCGAGAGGAATCACTTTGATATTGCGGTTTATTTTGCGAGCGAGTCCCATCAGAACTCGACCAGGTCCAACTTCGATACACAAAGTATCGTCGCTTAATTGTTTAAAACTTTGAGTCCATAAAACAGAACCATCAACTTGCTTGAAAAGATTTTCTTTCACCTTTTCAGGATTGGTGTCCGCTGGGTACTCGTGAGCGTCGATGTTAGCGATGTAGGGATAGAAAGTTGAACGGAATTCAACCTTATCTAAAACTTCTGCTTTCAATTTGTCAGCAGCAGGTTTCATGAGCGAAGAATGGAATGGAGCTGAAACGTTGAGTTCAACACAGCGATAGCCTTCCTTAATATTTTCTTCAAACCATTTCATGGCGCGAATGCAAGCTTCAGCTTCTCCAGAAATAACGATTTGTTCAGGGTCATTAAAATTGGCCGGCATGACTTCGCTGCCAGGTTGAGAGACTGCTTTGCAAGCTTCAATAACTTTTTCCTCTGAAACTTTGAGGACCGCAACCATTTTGCCTTTACCAACAGGCACAGCTTCTTGCATGAATTTTCCGCGATAGTGAACGGCGCGAACGGCATCTTCAAAAGAGATGGCCTTGGCCGCAACTAAAGCAGCATACTCACCAACCGAATGGCCAAGCACACGATCAACTTTGATATTTTTATTTTTGAGCAGCTCAAGCAGTTTGTCATAGAGAGCAACGGAGTGGGCGAGGATGGCCGGCTGTGTATTTTGAGTCAGCTTTAACTCGTCCTCAGGACCTTCGATCATAATTTTTGAAATCGAATAGCCTAAGGCCTTATCCGCTTTGTTTAAAAATTCAAAGCTGGGATGACCTTTGAGCTGTGAGCCCATACCGATGTATTGAGACCCTTGACCAGGAAATAAAAGAGTTACTGATTTTGTCATTGATTGGCCCCTAGTAACGGAGAAGAGTTGCACCAAAAGTTAGGCCAGCACCGAAGGCATCAAGAATCACAACATCACCGCGTTTAATTTTTCCTGATTCAATGGCTTCGTGAAAAGCAATGGGCACAGTCGCAGCTGATGTGTTTCCGTAATTTTCGATGTTAACGATAACTTTATCCATAGAAATGCCAATGAGATTGGCAGTTGTTTCAATAATGCGAATATTAGCTTGGTGAGGAACTACCCAGTCGACTTGATCGAGAGTCATGCCTGCACGTTCAAGCACGATCTTGGCATTGTCTGCTAAAGTGCGAGTGGCCACTTTAAACATTTCTTTGCCTTTCATGCGCATGAAGTGAGTACCTTCTTTAATATGGGTTTCAGTGATTGGTTCAACCGCACCACCAACAGGTTGATTGAAGAATTCTTTGCCGGAACCATCTGAACCTAAATGAGTGGAGAGAATTTGAGATTCATCACCTTCTTCAGAGCGCCCCACAATTCCTACGCCACATCCGTCACCGAAAAGAATGCAGATGGTTCTGTCATTCCAATCAACTTCGCGCGAGAGCATCTCTGATCCTACAACCAGAACATTTTTCGCCATTCCCGTTTTAATAAAAGAGTTGGCCATGTTCACGCCGTAAACGAAGCCAGAACAAGCAACGGCAATATCCATACAGGCACAATTATTGGTGATGCCAAGTTTTTGTTGGAGAAGGGAAGCCGAGTTCGGTAATTTTTGATCAGGAGTTACTGAAGCAAAAATAATCATATCAATGTCATTGGGTTGAAGGCGCGCCGTCTCTAGCGCTTTCCAGCTAGCGTGCATGGCCATATCGGTAGGCCATTCTCCACCTTCTGTTGAACAAATGCGACGGGCACGAATACCTGTTCTTTCAAATATCCACTGATCAGATGTATCGATTACTTTTTCAAGGTCAAGATTGGTAACAACTTTTTTTGGGAGATAAATTCCGGTACCTAGGATCTTTGTTTTGATTTCGGTCATGTCGTACTCAATGTTTAAAATAAAAAGGGCCTAACTTAATTAGGCCCTCGTATTGTTTTTAAAAAAGTCTTAAATGACAAGTAGGATAATTAGGCGTCCGCGTTAGCTTGGACTTCTTCAACTACTTTTACGTCAATAATTGCTTTACCTTTATACTGTCCACATGAAGAACATGCTGTGTGAGGCATAGTTGTCGCTCCACAGTTTGAACAAGTCATCGGGTGCTTTCTATAAAGTTTGTGGTGTTGTCCTGCATGACGAAGGCCTCTTCTCGATACAGATACACGTTTCTTAGGAACTGCCATATCAACTCCAAATTGATCAATTTCAACAAATAAGTCCAAGATATTTACGATAGCACTTACGAAAGTGCAACCCTTTTTTACTAATGCTGCGGCGAATCCATCTCAGACTGGTGAGAACAACTTGTTTCGTTGAGGTTTACGCCACATTTTTGGCATAATCCTTTACAATTCTCATCATGGAGAGGCAGGAAAGGCACATTCATGAAAACTTGTTCATGAATGAATTCTTTTAAGTCGATGGCCCCTTTATCTAAAGTATAAAGGTCATATTCGTGACCATTAATACGAAAACATTCGTCTTCAAATTCAGGAAGCTTCATTAAGCTTTCATTGACCCAAGCTCCAAAAATATCACTCTCAATGTGTTGATCCGTAAGTTTTAAACAGCGAACACAGGGAGTCTGATAATCGGCTTCAAAATAACCTTTAATTGTAAGGTGATCGGCAAGTGGTTTTGCCACTCGACGAAGGACTTCAAAACTAATTTCGAGCTTACCTTTTTTGAAAGGCTCACTCTTATCAATATCTGCTTCAAGTTCATTGAGAATGTCTGAAATCCAAGGATCCGTGGAGTTTTTTGCCACGAATTCATAGGTTTCATCCACTTCATAGTCTGATAATTGTATCTTTTGTTTCATCATACGCTTTCTTTATCGCAATTTATTGAGGAATACAATCTAGCCTTGCCATTAAAAAACGATTGTTGAATGTCAGGGTTGTGACCATTCGAACTTGATCTTGGCGTTCTTCATTGACCCAAATTCCGTTGAACTTATTGCTGGCACTTCGTGCACTTCCCATTTTGTATTTGTAGATCTGTTCACCGTTATCGGTCTTAATTATGACCCTGTTCTTCTCATAGAGCTCAATTTCATAGCGTCCACGGGGAATTTGGAGCCCGCAAGTAAGACCTGAGTTATTGCTTGCTTGGGTATTTACATCATTTAAAACGTTGAAAAATTCGCGGCCATTTTCTTCGGTGATGTCGTAGAGAACTTGCGACTCTACTTTTAAAGGATCACCGAGAGAGGTGTTAACATTTCCTGTTCCTTGTCCGTTGCCTTCGAGGCGAGAGCAATCAACAGGTTGACCATTATATGTGCAGGTTTTTGATTCTTGTTTTATTTCTTTGCTACAGCCTAGGATGGTAAATGCTAAGGCCAAAACTAAAAATGAGTTCTTCATAAAAAATCTCCTAATATAGGTTGTCAGCTTATCTAGGAGGAATCGATTTGTGAGGGAACCCTGAAAAAGTTACAAGCTATTTTAAAGGAATCTGGCGTCTGAATTCGGACATCAGAATGGAAGTCGCTGTAGAGAGGTTTAAACTTTCCACATTTCCAGTACCTGGAATGCTTAAGGGCTGTCCCATTTTAAAAAGGTCATGAGGTAAACCAACATCTTCCTTGCCCATTAAGATGATAGACTTTTTAGCAAAATTGGTTTGATAGAGATTGCCGCTTTGATGACTGGAGGTAGAGTAAATACTAAAGCCAGCTTCTTTAAATTGTCCGAGCACATCGAGCAGATGATCTGTGAATAAAGTAGGAACAAACTCAGCACCACCTTCAGCAATTCGATAACTCGACGGAGTCAGATTTTGAGACTGTGATTCAAGCAGCATGGCATCGGCTCCAAAGTGAGCTGCCACTCGCAAAATGGCCCCGATATTGTGGGGGTTTTGGGCTTGATGAAGGGCGACGACGAGCGCTTTTTCGACTTTTCCAAACTTGTGAAGGAGTTGATCAATTTCAACTTTTTTACGAGGTTTGAGAAAAACGCAAATGCCTTCGTGATGTTCTGAAGAGGTTACTTTTTTAAGTTCTTGATCGCTGACAACTTTATAGGCAATTTTGTTTTGGGCACAAAACTTTAACATTTCACTGAAAGACTTGAGTCTTTTTTCCTCGATAAAAACCTTTGCTACCGACTGGCCTCTTTTAACAAAAGCTTTTTGAGCGGCATGGAATCCGCAAATTTTTTCTTCGTCATCGTGATATTTGTGACCGACATTTTTCTTCGCCATTGCTTACACCTTAGAGTTATAATGGGGGCTAACATAAGATTAGGTCGTCACTATGGCAAGCACTGAGAAAATTCTTCTATGTGGTTTTATGGGCAGTGGAAAATCCACTCTCATTGAGAAATTGCGTGAAAATGAAGTGGCCAGCGATTGGCAATTTCTCGATCTCGATCAGGTGATCTTTGAGAGAGAAGGAAAAGGCTTTGAATTTTTGGGTCAGTGGATTGAGTACGTCGGCTTCGAACGCTTTCGATTAAGCGAAGCGGATATCTTAAGTGAGCTTCTTGATTCACCAAAATCCATGGTGTTGGCCCTAGGTGGCGGCACAATTGAACACCATCAAAAAATCTTGGAGCCTTGGTTTTCAAATATGGTATGGTTGGATGTCGATTTTGCGCTGTGTTGGGAACGCATTTCTCACCATCACGGACGACCCTTGGTTAAATCTGGGAGAAATGCTCTAGAGAATCTTTATCAAGACAGAGTTGAGGGCTATTCAAAGGCCCAAGGAAGACTAAATAAATTGGAAATTGACTACATTGACACATTGGATCATTTAAAAGAACGCCTAAGTTAACGCAAAATTAGACGAAGCTCGTTAATTCTTGGCATACTGTTAACTGGAATTGTGTTGTTAGGGGGATAGAATGTCCGACGTAAAATCACCTTCAGTTGCTTTGCTTATCAAAGACATCAAGGTTGCCAAAGAAGTTTCGAATATCTTCCGCGCTATGGATGTGCTCCCTTATATTTATAACGACTTAAAATCTTTTTGGTTTGGAACAATTGAAGAACTTCCATCGTTTTGCTTAGTTGACGTTCAACTCTTTACAGAGGGTGATCTCTCTCTTGCTCAACATCCACAAATTAAAGCTCAGGCCATGCCTGTTGCTCTTTATTATTCAAATGCGACTGCTCCACTTGCTTACACTTCGTTTGAAGTATTAAATTTTGGATTAGTGTCAGCAGAACTTCCTCTCTCTGGGCAAATCAAGGCCGTACTCAAGCGCGTGAATAAACTCAATCAGCTTGAAAGTGAATTGAGAGAATCAGAAGTCAAAGCGAGTGGTCTTCAGCATCAAATTGATCGCGTCGTTCGTGGAACTGAAAAATTGAAAGAAGCAGATTATTATCTTCAATTGCTTAAGCGTTCATTGCAAACTTTTGATGCTCTTAGAGATCAGGAAGATTTTTATCAAGCTGTTCAGCAAGGTTTTCAACAATTAGGTTTTGTTGAAAGTTTTTCTCTCTATGAGTTGAGCTTTAATGCTCAAAAACTTATTTCACCCCAAATTGTTTCGCATAAATTTAAAGAGCTTCCAAGCTTGTGGTTAGGCCAAACTGGATATCAAGGCATCGAGTTTTATGCGCAAAATATGGCCAGCCAAGTTGCCATTGATATGCTGGGTGCAAATTTGATGAGTCTCTTGTTGAAAGGGAAGCGTTCAAAGCCAGAAGTTATTCTTTTTGTAAAAACTGAAGACGAGGAAGTATTGAACAATCTCGATTGGTCAGTACTTGAATACTATTTAACCGGTCTTTACTCACATTTTGAGCTTAAAAAAGGCAACGTTCAGAACTCTGATAAACGCCAGTTAACCAATTGGGAATTTTACTCTTTTCTCGATAGTTGTTTTCTTGGGAAAGTGGCTGGAGATGCAGCCGAAATTCAAGCAGGAGATTCTCCATTTAGTTTAGTTAATATCAACTTTTCTGATCTTAACGATGCGATAGAAAATGCCCCGTTAATTCGGTTCTACTGGACTAAGTTTATAGAAGATTTTATCGGACGTTTTGAGGCATCAAAGCATCACAAATTTAAATTCAGTCAATTTAGTACAGAGAATTTAGTTTTCATTGTAGATCGAGACAATGTTGATACTTTTTTTAATGATCTCAAAAGTTTCGCTCTAAGATTCCCTATTTGGCGATATTTTGAAGAGCCTGAAGTTATTTTGGCCAAAAATCTAAAACCAGACATTCAGATGGTTCCGCTCTCAACACAAGCTTACAGAAGTTTCATTAAGCAAAAGACTGTTAGTATTGCCGCAGCAGCCGTACCTGTGCCCAATAAAGGCACTTCTATTCGACCTCGTCTGAATTCTTTGACTAATTAAGGTTTCAAATGAGATATGGCAGTCGTTTAATCGTTCAGCTCGATTTGCTTGAATATAATTACCGCGAAATCAAAAAACATTTTCCAGACCAGCAGGTGCTTTTCATGGTGAAGGCAGATGCCTATGGGCACGGCCTGGTGCCCATTTCTCGCTTTGCTCATCTCGAGTTGGGAATAAAAGAATTCGGAACGGCCAGTTTGGGTGAAGCTCTCAAACTAAGAGAAGAACTTCCTAAAGAAGCTTTTGATATTTACGTCTTTTCTGACATTCAAGTTGATCTTGAATTGCATCGAGATGTTTATCTTAATCGTAGAATCATACCGGTACTTACAAATTTTAATGATCTTGAAATTATTTTGAACTCTAGCGACTTTAAGTATTTTCCTCTTTGCTTAAAATTTAATACTGGCATGAATAGGCTCGGATTTTTCTATGATAAAGTTCAAGAGGTGATTGATCTTCTTAAGAAAAAGGGGCGTCATGAAATAGAACATTTGATGACCCATTATTCTTCATCTTCACTTTCAATGAGTGGCAATAAGAGAAACACGGAGCAAGCACAGCGCTTTCAAGAAATTAAAGAAATGATCACTCAGCAAGGAATTACAATTAAAAAGACTTCAATTGCGAATTCAGGATCAATTGAACAAAATAGTGGGCACTCCGAAACTCATATTCGACCAGGTCTTATTATGTATGGGCCAAGTTCATTGTTGCCGAAGATGAGAGAAGATTCACTCGTTCAAACGAAAGTAATTTCCCAACTAGAGAGCTATGTTATTGATGTCTTTCCTATCACCAAAGGAACTCCGATCGGATATGGTGCGACTCCTTGTCCCGATAATGGACAGATCGTGATTATGGCCTTGGGATATGGAGATGGGTTCTCAACTAATTATCAAAATGTTCAATTTGAAATTAATGGTGTCATGGGGAAGATTGTTGGTCGAGTCAATATGGATATGAGCCAAGTTTTAGTGCCCTCAGATCTGAAAATTAAAAGGGGTGATCCCATTATTGTCTGGAATCATGAAAGAGATAGCTTGGCCCGATTCTGTGAACAGACAAATACCATTCCCTACGAGGTTTTGTGTCGAATAACTCCTCGTGTTCCGAGAATTTATCAATTAAAATAAATTCATGCAGTTTTTCTACAGCAAGATTATTTTCCTCATTGAAAGCCTCGGTGCTTTTATCCTGGAAGCTTTGTCAGGTTTGGGGCGATTTTGCCAATTTATGATGTCTTTTTTCTATTGGCTGATTAAGCCACCCTTTCGCTGGAAACTTTATTTCGAGCAGCTGTATTTTGTAGGTAATAAAAGTATTTTCATCATTATGTTGGCCGGTTCTTTTACCGGAGCCGTTATGGCCTTGCAAACCTATATGGGTTTTAAAGTGATCAGCGTTGATACTTTGGTCGGCCCAGTGACGGCGTTAACATTAGCGATCGAACTTGGCCCCGTCTTAACAGGGTTGATAGTTGCTGGAAGAGCTGGGGCTGCAATGGCTGCACAAATTGGTACCATGAAAGTAACAGAACAGGTCGATGCTCTTGAAGTTATGGGAATTAGTTCAATACAATATTTAGCAGTTCCTCGAATCATTGCGGGGACCATAGCCGTTCCAATGTTGGCCGCTCTTTTTCTCTTTGTTGGTAACGTCGGATCTTATATTGTTGGGACGAAGGCCTTAATGATTGATGAGGCTGTCTATTTTTCCAAGCTCGGGGAGTTCATGTTCCTTGAAGATATCTGGCAGGGGATTATCAAAGCAGGATTTTTTGGTTTTGTCGTTTCTACCATTGGTACTTATTTTGGATTTCAAGTAAGCAAAGGGGCAGAAGGGGTCGGTAAGGGAACAAACCTTGCTGTTGTTTGGGGGATGATTTCTGTTCTTGTTTTAGATTACTTTTTAACTTCTTTCTTGGTGAAGATCTTATGAAGTTTGATGAAATTGCCGTTTCTATTAAAGAACTCACAAAATGTTTCGGCGAACATACGATCCTCAATGGTCTTAATTTTGATATTCCAAAAAATAAAATCACAACAATTTTGGGATTTTCTGGAGCAGGAAAGTCCACTTTACTAAAACATATCTTAGGTCTTTTACAACCAACTTCGGGAAAAGTTTCGGTATTGGGAAAAGATTTAGGAAAAATGTCGGAATGGGAATTGAGAGAATTCCGACAAAATTTTGGAATGCTTTTTCAGTATGCGGCCCTCTTTGATTCCATGACAGCTTCGCAAAATGTCGCTTTCCCTTTGAAAGAATTTACTAAACTGAGCGAGAAGGAAATTAACTTAAGAGTTAAAGAATTGTTGAATTCAGTAGGGATTCAAGATGATTCATTTGAAAAATTACCAAGTGAACTCTCAGGTGGAATGAGAAAAAGGGTAGGCTTGGGCCGAGCTCTGGCCCTAAATCCGCATATTATGCTTTATGATGAGCCGACAACAGGCCTCGATCCTATTACGACTAAAATGGTCAACGACCTTATTGTTGAAACACAAGAATTAAATAGAAACCGAGGTATGACCTCAATTATTATTTCTCACGATGTAAAAGCAACTTTGAAAATTTCTGACTATGTTGCGTTCCTTCATCGTGGTAATATTGTTGAGTACTTACCAGCTTCAGAATTCGCGAATTCAAAGAATGAACTCGTGCTGGAGTTTGTGAATTTATAATAGCAGGGATGCGTTTAATTGAATGAATTAAAAGTTGGTCTATTAGCACTTTTTACAATTGCTACTATTGTAGTGATGTCTTTAAAAATTACTTCAAACCAATCTGGTTTTGGAGATTATATTACATATCGAACAGTTATTAGAGATGCTTCAGGAATTTTTCCGAAGACTCCAATTAAAGTCGCTGGTATTAGCGCTGGACGAATTAAAACAATTGAACTCGCTAATAATAATGCTCTCATCACATTTGAAGTCTTAAAAAAAGTAGAAATTCCTAAGGATTCAAAACTAAGAATTAAATCAGTGGGATTTTTAGGTGACAAATATCTTGAAATCGTTATTGGAAAAGATACAGAAATTTTAGAGAGTATGGGACTGGTGCTGGCCGAAGAAGGTGCAGGAATAGAAAACCTCGTTAAAGATGTTACTGAAGTGATGGCTGATGTAAAAGTGGTTATCGGTAGTATAAAAGATACTCTCGTTCCTAAAGATCGCGAAGAGCCAATGAAGAAAATTCTTAGAGATGTAGAAGTACTTGTTGCCAATACTAAAGATGCGACAAAAACCATGAAAGAAATTTTTCAAGATAACCAAGGCAAGATTGATAATCTCATCGCAAACTTAGAAAAATTCTCAGGAGATATTGCCAAGCAAGTTGATAAGGATGAACCTGAATCGGCCATGTCTGATGTGAAGAGAATTCTTGGAAACGTAGACAAGATGACTGAGGATTTAAAAAACCTTGTGGCTGACGTCAAAGCAGGTAAGGGTACTGTTGGTAAACTTTTAGTTGAAGATGAAATCGCAGACAGAGTCGAAGAAACTTTATCTGGAGTTCAAAAACTTGTAGGTAAAGTCAATGATATCAGAACTGAGCTTGCTCTCTTTACTGGTGCCAATACTGATTACGGTGCTGAAACAGATCTCTCCCTTAAGATTTTCCCATCGCCTGAAAGATTCTATCTCTTGGGGCTAACAACCTCAGAATTTGGACCTGAAAAGGAAAAGCAAACTACGACTATCACTAATGGTGTAACGAGCACAGAAGTGAGAAGAGAGAGAGATAAGGATACGTATCGATTTAATGTTCAAATTGGTCGTAAACTTCAGAACTGGACTTTTCGTGGAGGCTTGATCGAGTCATCAGGCGGTCTTGGTGTTGATTATGAAAAAAATCAGTGGGGATCTCGTTTCTCGATGGAGGTTTTTGATTATCGGGACAATATTGGGGTGAATTTAAGACTTTCAACAGAGATTCAAATTTGGAATGTATTTTATGGAAAAGTTGCGCTTGAAGACGTACTCCAAAAGGCCAGGAGTGCAACCATTAGCGCAGGCTTAAGATTTAATGATGAAGATTTAAAAGGCCTTATTGGTTTCTTTCTATAATGACAGATAAAAGTTGGCTTATAAGAACAAAAAGCAATCAAATTTTGGGACCAGTCTCAAAAGAAAAGCTCATGGAGTTTCTTGATAAAGGAGCTCTCAACGCAGATGATGAAGTTTCTAGCGGCAACGGATACTGGTTCTGGATTAAAGAAGCTGATTTAGTCGCAAGATATTTAAGAGGGGATATTCCTCAAACATTTAATCCCATTTCGGAAGCCAAGGATGTCATCACATCCTCTCTTACTGAAAATAAAACAGCATCGATTAGTAGAATTCCTTCTCACCAACCAAAGCAAAACAAAGAGCAGTCTCTGACCCAAAAGTCTTTACCAGATCAAAACGACCTTGAGTTGCCGGATCCAATGGATTTAGATTTGCCTGACATGGCTCCAACGAAGTCTGAGAGTGCTCCGAAAAATACTAAACCACCAGTGGCATCTGCATCTCCAGTTGATCCGCCAGGTGAAGGCGATAATATAAAGTTTCCCGAAGCTGATGAACTTGAATTTCCAGATGATGGCAAAGCTCCCAAATCAGTTGCTGAAGAAGAAGCTGGAGAGTCCACTGATCCTATGATGGTGATGCCAATAGAGATAGACCTTGAAGAAACTGTCGATGAAGAAGTGGCCATAGATGATGTGCTAGGAGCAAGCCAGGAATTCGAAGGTCTTAAAGAAGACGATGTTGAAGTAGATGAAGCAGAGGATACCAACCCGACCTTGCCTAAAGGATCTGTTAAAAAAAAAGCTGAAGTAAGTCCGCCCAAAGCTCCATCCCCTTCAAAAAAGGCCAACTCAGAAAAACCAGCAAAGAGAAAATCGAGAATCGTTCAGACTCCCGTTCGAAATGACAATTATTTGCGTTACCTTTTAGTCGTTTTGGTTCTTATGATTGTCGGTGTCTTATATTATTATTTCGAAATACTTAATCGCCCCATTTCAGAAGTTTCTAAGATCTTTATTAACTCAGCAGTGGCTCAAGAGATCAATCCAGTCATAAAAAAAAAAGTCCCTTTGATTCACCCCAATTCGTTTTAGATTTTGCTCGAGTCGAACTTGAGGACAAACTTTTCACTGCACAATTAAAATTTTCTGATTTTAAAATAAGTGAAGAATGTGTTGCCCTTAATAATCCTTTGTTCATTTTGAGTTTTATTCGCGAAGTTTCTTTAAACCAAGATCGATACAACGAGCTCCAAATGAAAATTAAAAGCTGTAAAAGCAATTTAAATTCAGAATGGATTGCCAAAATTAATGCCTTTAAGCAAGGAAAACTCGATGAATTAGGCTTTATACAGCTGATGAAGTCTTACAAAATTCCGAAGGATGAGATTGCAAAAGTTCAAGAGCTTATTCAAACATGGAAAAAAGGAAATCAGGGGGCTATCTCGATTGATAATTGGATTGATTTTTTTAACCTTTACGCGGAAGAGCTGCCTAAAGAAAAAAAGTATATGAAAATTAAAGAGTATTTAAATAAAAGAAATACTGAAAAGAATGAAGGACTGCGGGCAGTTGATGACTTTATTTTGAGTCTTTACTCTGATAATTATGCGTGGATTAAACGGTCTTCGAAAAAAATGCTCACTTACCATCCTCAGAGTTTAAGATATTTTGTCCAACGAAATAAAAATTCTGAAGAAAAGATAAAAAACTTTCTCAATCTTTTTAATAAGTATCTCATTTCGAATGAAAGAAAGTTGGATGATCCTCTTCTTCGTCTAATGATACAGAATCAAATAAACTCGATGTTTTTTGTACCTATGGGTGTTCAATTAGAAATGGCTAAGTCGTTATCTTTATCTGACTTGAGACAAAATAGCTCTTCTCATATTTGGGGAGTGTCCTATTTTGATTTTTGGTTTAATCAATTTTTAGGTAGAACTTCGTTCGAAGAGTCTCAAGACATTCTCGATAAAAACCTAACGACACAAACTTTGTCAGGCCTAGAGACTTGGCGTCTATGGGTTTTGCTTTTCACTATAAAAGGAGAAGATTCCTGGCGAAAAGTCATGATAAAAAAACTTGGTGAATTATCAAAACTGAAAGATCCTTTGAGTCGAGAAATCCTAATATCGCTAATGAGAGATTCAACAATAAAATCGGAACTTTCTAAAGTGAATTCTGATTTTTCATACCCATTATTCCGTATAGAAAGACAGCACTATCGTGAATGTTTAAACAATCGTTCGTTGTTTAGTTATTGCTTGAGCAGGTTAATTGAACTTGGTGACATTGATAATACCGTCATTTGGTTTTATGTCCTCGATCAGGTTGGTGTTCTTCAGTGAGTGATTACTCGCAACCAGAGTTTTATTCATTTTCACAAGACTCAATTGAACTTGCCAAATATGTAACTCATAAGACCATGTCAATGAATCTACAATCTCTACTCGATCTAGGATGTGGATGTGGAGTGGTCGGCATTGAAATTCTCATTCGTCGAGAAGTTGGAATAGTCTTGGATGCGATCGATTGCGAAAAAGAATGGAGTGATTTCTTCTTAAAGAATTGTCACTCCATGATTCCTCAACATAAATTTCAATTCCATCACAAATCATTTCATGATTTTTTACCCGAGAGAAAATATGATTGCATCGTGAGCAATCCACCTTATTTTACAAGGGGTACTGGAAGATCGAATCCAAATCCGCTCACCGACAAAGCCAGAAGATGGAGCGAAAAAGAACAAATTGAATTCCTTAAATTGTTTCAATTGTTAAAACCTGATGGTGTAGGTTTTTTTCTAAGTCGTGAATCATTGAAGCATTGGAAAGATTTGGTTGAGGGGCATTTGTTGATGCTTAAACTGTTCGAAGACTCTCAGGTTGCTGGAGCTAAAATTATTACTGTAACTTCATTTGAATAAAGAGGGATGTCAGTCTTTTTTTTATTTCAGGATCTTCCACTTCTTTAAGAACCAAATCTGCCATGTGAACAAGCTCTTTATATTGAGGTGATTGGGGATGAAGAATTTGTTTTTCTTCTTTTTGTTCAACTTTCATCGGCATATGGTTCTGGTAAGCTGTTTTCGTTTCTTTAAAAAATTGTGAATTCACTTGAAAATGAATCTTCGTCATCTTGCCTAAGAGCGAAGGGAAAATCTTTTCAATTTTTTCAATCAACATATTTTCTAGAAGTTTGAGACTTTGTGAGTAGGCTGGATGATCACTCAAAATGGTTAATGTTTTACCTACGTTTTTGAGGGGTAACGTGTGAGAACTCATCTCTTTGCCCACAATATTGGGCCATTCTGCGACAAGTGAAAAAAAATCAAAGGGAATTCCAGGAGCCGATTTTTTGGAAGAATATCGAGGTCCTTCATCAGTTTGGCGTGGGTTATAACCCTGGCTTTCTAATAAATTCGATAGTTTTTTCATCATAGAGTGCCATTTAATCAGCGTGAAAAGATATAAGCAAGACTAGGCTACTGCAATTTTTCAATTTATAGTGAAGACAATGATTAACCGATCAAATCTTCTTATTTTAAGCCTTGCACTATTCTGTATTTCTTGTGCAGGGTATCGTTTTCGCCATCATGAAAACCCTTTCAGTGATTACGATATACAATCCATTTCAATTCCTATGTTTGTGAATGAAAGCAGTTTGGCCAATGTATCGGCTCCACTCACTAGAGAATTTACTCAAGTTTTATCGGCTTACCCCAAGCTTAAGATTTACCCCGGCGAGAGTCGTCGAGGAGATGCAATGTTGATTGGCATCGTTCGATCAAAGCCGAGACTTTCAGAATTGAATAAAACAACATCTACGGTTTTCACAGACTCTCAACTCAAATCTTCAATTGGCAATCGTCAGGAATTTTACGTCCCAAGAACGACGACTTATCAGCTGACGCTTCAAATCGTTCTGATCAAGGACCCTACTTTTGAAGAGATGAAATTGATTTCAAATCCTCTCTCTCAACAAATCCAAAAGCATCCCAAAATCGTTTTCAATCAAACGATAACTCTTGATGGTTCCTATGACAGGGTTGTGAAAGAAACTGAAAATTCAGACGATGAAGGTCTGACCAATTCAACAAAATCAAAGGCTAACTTTGAGCGTTCAGTGCAAGAGCTTGCCAAAACGGGAGCCTTGAAATTTAAGGAAGTCATACTCAATGTTTTCTAAATTTTTGCCTTGGGACCTTGCCCGAGCAAGATCAAATCTTATCGATGAAGGACAGAAAGGAATCTTTGCATTCCTCTCTCCTGATCCCTTTTTTGAACGCCTCTTCTTGAGAAAAATTCCTCATCATTGGATTGAGGGAGGGACTTTTGAAGTTCAACTGGGCAACGAGCTCACAGTAAATTGGATTGAAGAGAATTGGATTAATATAGGACTGTTTGGAGATAATAAGCCAGGGATGGTTTTACTTGCAGACCAAATGCCTAAAGAGAGTAAAACTTTCTTGTTAGAGAATGAGGCCTACTTTCAAGATCGTTTGATTGTTTTGTGTTTTCAATCTTCCTCTAAACATTGGGATGAATTTAAGAATCATGACAAGGTGACTGCTATTCAGCTGGAAGCTCCTCGCTTTTGGGAATCTCGTAAAGTTCTACAGTTTCTCTGCGATGAAATGGGCTTTGACCTCTCCTATGACGTCTTTAATTTCTTGTTGGATAACGTGCCATTTGAAACAGGTGACTATGTTCAGGCCCTTAAAAATTTAGCGTTAGAGTCTGGCTCTCTCAAGATTCATGATATGCATCTTGTCCATCGGGCAGTTTCTATGCATCGCTTAGATCATTTTGAATTGGCCACCTTATTTGGTTCTAAGCATCGCCATCATTTTTTAGCAACACTAGAGAGGTCACAGCCAGAATTTGATGAGCTCATTTCTCTTTTTTCTTTCATGGAAAAACATGTCGGCAAATTGCTTGACCCATCTTATGTTCAAGCCAAGGCTAAACCTTCAAAGTACGACAAAGAGATTGAGGCGCATGCTAAACTTTGGAAGCCTTATGAATTAACTAGTGAATTAGAATTTATGTCTCAGATGGTAATTCATGCAAAAAGAAAAGATTCGATGATAATGCAATTGATGCGGAATCGATGGCATCCCCTTCATGTATAAATAAAAAAAGCCCTCACGTATGAGGGCTTTTTTATGATTACTCTTTACGAGAAATTATAATTTTTGAACTTGAGAAGCTAAGCGAGAAGTCTTGCGAGAAGCTGTTTCTTTTTTAATCACGCCAGTCTTTGCAAGACGGTTGATTAATTTCTGTGCTTCTGGAAGTAGCTTTTGGGCTTCAGCTTTATTACCTTCAGTAATGGCTGTTCTTACTTTCTTAACAACTGTAGTTACAATTGAAGATCTGCTTCTGTTTAAAGCGTTTTTCTTAATTGTTTGACGTGCTCTTTTTTCTGCCGACTTGTGGTTTGCCACAACAACTCCTCTCGTTAAACAGCTCAAACTTCTCAAGCTGTTACGTATTGTCCAAATTAGTCTTGGATTTTTAAATCACAGCGCTAAATTTGGCAAGGTTTTATTTGATAAAGGGGCTCCCCCTGCCTTAAAATGCCCGAGTTTTAATATCTTTCATTCAACGGAGTGTCTTTTTATGCAAAGCGTAAAAAAAGTAGGGATTATTGGTGCTGGTCAAATGGGGCGCGGAATTGCCCAAGTCTCGGCCCAAAATGGCTTTCAAACCATCATGTTCGATGCTTTTCCAGAGTCGCTTGAAAAGGGTTTGGACTTCATTAAAAAGCAAATGGCCAAGGGCCTTGAGAAGGGAAAGTGGGCACAAGATCATATGGATCAAACCATGGCCAATCTTTCAATTACCCCAGACATGAAAGGTCTGGCTGATTGCGATTTGATAATCGAAGCAGCGACTGAGAATAAAAAAATAAAATTCGAGATCTTTAAAAATCTTGATGCCATTGCCAAGCCTTCGGCGATTTTGGCCACAAACACATCTTCTATTTCAATCACTGAAATTGCTGCCCAAACCAAGCGTCCTCAGGCCGTCGCTGGAATGCATTTCATGAACCCGGTCCCGGTGATGAAATTGGTAGAAGGGATTCGAGGCCTAGAGACGAGCGACGAAGTTTTTACTACTGTTGAGGAAGTCTCGAAAAAAATGGGTAAGACTTTTATCAAAGTTAATGATGTTGCAGGATTTGCGATCAATCGCATTCTCATGCCGATGATTAATGAAGCGATTTACGCTCACTATGAGGGTGTGGCTTCAGTTGAAGATATCGATATCGGTATGAAGCTTGGGTGTAATCAACCAATGGGTCCGCTTGAGCTTGCAGATTTTATTGGCTTGGATACTTGTTTGGCCATTATGGAAGTTCTTCACGAGGGACTTGGTGATTCAAAATACAGGGCCTGTCCGTTGTTAAAGAAGTATGTTCTCGCCGGTAGAATGGGACGAAAAAGTGGAAGAGGGTTTTATGTTTATAAGCAATAAATACCAAACGATTTCATTAGAAGTTGAACAAGGAATTGGCGTCATCACAATTAATCGTGAAGCTAAATTAAATGCGCTTAATTCAGAAGTTATTAGCGAACTTCGCGACTTGCTCTCTCATATTTTAAATGAGGATAAGAACTTTTCATTGAAAGGTTTAATCCTAACTGGCGCCGGTGAAAAAGCTTTTATCGCGGGTGCTGACATCGCTGGAATGAGTTCCATGTCAGTTTCAGAAGCGAGAGCTTTTGGGGCCATGGGGCAAGAAGTGACGATGTTGTTTGAAAAGTTGCCTATACCAGTCATCGCCTGTGTCAATGGATTTGCTCTCGGTGGTGGTTGTGAAATGGCCATGAGCTGCGATTTTATTTTTGCCACGAAGACTGCCATGTTTGGTCAGCCTGAAGTTAAATTGGGATTGATTCCAGGATTCGGAGGAACTCAAAGACTTTCTCGTATCGTGGGACGCAACGTTGCTCGCGAGCTGATCTATACTGGTCGCAATGTCAAAATTGATGAAGCTGTTTCACGAGGTCTGGTGAATCAAGTTTTTGAAGACAAGGAAAGCATGTTGGTAGCTGCTAAAAAAATGTTAGCTCAAATCGCAACCAATTCTCCTCTGGCCGTTTCTTTGAGTAAAAGGGTGATCAACGATGGCGTTGATCTTACTGTTGCCGAAGGTCTCAGTTGTGAACTTGATCAATTCTCTGCCGTTTTTGGTTCCAATGATATGAAAGAAGGAACTAAGGCATTTATGGAAAAAAGAGCACCCGAATTTAAAGGTAATTAATTTTTAAAGGAAGATATATGTTAGATCCGCAATACAAAGAAATTAGAGATATGGCAGCTAAGTTTTCAGACTCGGAAGTTGCACCAATCGCAGCCGAGATTGATCATAAGGGGAAAATTCCTGAGTCCTTAGTGGCAAAACTTGCTGAGAATGGATTTATGGGGATTTTTATTCCTGAAGAATACGGTGGTTCAGGCATGGACTATATGTCTTATTCCATCATCGTTGAAGAGTTGTCGCGATCTTGTGCCTCGACTGGGGTTTTGGTTTCAGCTCACTCTTCTCTTGCGTCTTGGCCTATCATTCATTACGGAACTGAAGACCAAAAGAAAAAATATCTTCCCAAGCTTGCCAGTGGTGAGTGGATTGGTTGTTTTTGTTTAAGTGAGCCGAATGCCGGATCTGATGCGGCTTCATTAACGACATATGCAGAAGACCGTGGCGATCATTGGGAAATCAATGGCACTAAAAATTGGATCACTAATGGTAAAGAAGCAAAGCTTGCCATCGTTTTTGCGAAAACCAGAAAGACTGAAGATCACAAAGGAATGTCATGTTTTATTGTTGAAACTTCCACTCCTGGATTTCAAGTGATGAAAGAAGAAGATAAATTAGGAATTAAAGGATCTTCAACAACTCAGATCGTGCTTGAAAAAGTGAAGATACCTAAAGAAAACTTGCTCGGAAAAATGGAAAAAGGTTTCAGTATTGGCCTTGCCACATTGGATGGTGGTCGGATTGGTATTGCTTCTCAGGCCCTCGGAATTGGCGAAGCGGCGTTTCGCTACGCAAGAAAATACGCCACCGAGAGAGTTCAATTCGGAAAACCAATTAGTGACCTGCAGGCCATTCAATTTGTAATTGCCGATATGTCGACAAAGTTAGCTGCATCGCGCCTTTTGATCGCAAGTGCCAGCTGGAAAAAAGACAATGGCGAAAGTTATGGAAAAGAGGCTGCTCAGGCAAAAGTTTTTGCTTCAGAAGCCGCTATGTGGATTACAACGAAGGCAATTCAAGTCTTAGGTGGCAATGGTTATACCAAGGAATTCCCTTGTGAGCGCTACTTCAGAGACGCTAAGATCACAGAAATTTATGAGGGAACTTCAGAAGTGCAACGACTCGTTATCGCTGCTAATGAATTTAAAGAAGTTCGCTAACTAGAGTTTGCCTAAATTGCTGAGATTTGGTAGCTAATGGGAACGAAATTGTATCTAAATAAAGTGGGTATTTGATTGCTCAAAAAAATATTGGAGAACATCGGTATGGCGACTAAGAAGAAACAGGCCAAGCCTGCGGCTAAAAAAACTGCGAAACCTGCTGCCAAAAAAGCAGAAAAGAAACCAGCAGCAAAAAAAGCGGCAAAAGCTCCTGCGAAAAAAGCAGCTTCTAAAAAAGCGGCGCCTGCGAAAAAAACTCCTGCAAAAAAAGAAGTAAAAGCTAAGGCTGTAAAAGCAGCGAAACCAGTTAAGGCTGCAAAACCTGCGAAGGCAGCAAAGGCTGCTAAGGCAGAGAAAGCGCCAAAGGCTGCAAAACCTGCGAAGGCGGTAAAAGCTCCTAAAGCAGAAAAAGCGCCAAAGGCAGCGAAGCCTGCGAAAGTTGCAAAAGCTCCTAAAGCTGAAAAAGCGCCAAAGGCTGCAAAGCCCGCGAAAGCTCCAAAAGCTGAACCAAAGAAAAAAGGTAAGAAGAATCAAGAGGACGATCTTGATGATGAAGATATGCTCTTAGATGATGAGCTTGAAGACGAAGAAGAAGTTTCAACGAAGAGAAGCACTGAAGAAGACGACGAAGATGATGAAGAGTATTTCAAGAAGCATGCTTCATCTTCTAAGAAAAAAGGTGGAAAAAAAGCTTACGAAGAAGAGGATGATATTGTTGAAGATTTTATCTACGACAGCAAGCCATCTGGACGCAAAATCGAAAAAGCAGAACGCGAACTTCGCGAAATTTTAAAAGAAGAAGTATTAGGATTAACAGAAGAATTTTCTTTAAGAGAAATTTTTGAAGGTATCCGTAGTATTAACCTCATTCCCAACGAACTTGATGAATGTTTAGAGAAGGGATGTGACAATCCTGCAACAACTTCTGGTTATTGCCGTTACCACTACATCAAGAGTTGGAAAGATATCAAAAAGAAGCAAACACTTATTTCAGAAGGAAAACTTCAAGCCTTTATTGAAGACTTAGTAAAAAAATATCCTTCAAAAGTAATTGAAAATATTCTCTCCGATCTCGCTGATGAAAAATCATTCTACAGTGTTCTTAAAGAGATGGACATTGAAGCCACTGAAGATTCATTTGAAGATGCGGATGAAGATTTAGTTGATGATGATGCAGATATCTCTGTTGAAAACTTCAAAGGCAAATCTCTTTACGAAGATTAATGAGTAATTAAAAAAATAGATAAAAAAAGAGGATCATTTGATCCTCTTTTTTTTATTCTTCATTTAATAGGCGATCAGCTTCAAGAGTCAGTTTTATATTGTCTCGGGAAACAGAGTAGAAAAATGTTGTTCCCTTGTATTGTACTTCATTCCAGTTTGATTCGTAATCATCCCAATCTGGATTACTGAAATATTGATCTAAAAAAAGTCCAATCGAATCAATCATAGAATCAAAAATTTTTTCCGAATTAGATTTTTCGGTTAAATCACTACTCGCTAAATAGGTAACTGGTATGGCATTCGGATCATTATTATCGAGCAGTGAAACGGCCAATAAAAGTTCATTTGGATAAGTGAGACCGTAGCATTCAAAATACTTACCAAACTCTACACATTGAGTTTCATAGTTCTGATGAAGCAAATCTGTAAGATTCGTTCTCCATGCATCCGGCATTAAGTGGGGAAATCTTTCTTGATCTAAACGGGCCAGCATTTTCTACCTCTCATTGATTCTCTTATGATCGAAACTTACACTAAGTTATCTTCAGGCTCAAGGAAGTTTTATATGCGTAAGGTCAAATGGTCACAAACAAATATGAGAATGCTGCTGCGACATTATAACAATGTCATCCCCAAAATAGATTCTTTTGACGGCCAAATCTTATTTTTTGAAGCCCCACTCAAGCTAGAGGAACTTCCTCTGCTTCAAATTGCCCTAGATCGTGAATTTGAAGCTTACGATTATACTTTAGTTACTGAAGGTGAACTCGTTATTGGATTTAAGCTCATTCTCGAAACTAAGCAGAAATTGCGCTTTATTCAGAAGCTCAGCATGGCCCAATGCTCATAGGTTTCAGAGCATTTTTGCGTTAAATTAATGCCAAAATTGACCAAGAAAAGGAGTCTTTGTGAGTGTTTATATTCTCTCTGGTGCACGTACACCAAGTGGTACTTTTATGGGGCCTTTGTCACAAGTCGCAGCACCTAAATTAGGAGCAACGGCAATCAAGGGGGCACTTGAAAAGGCCAAAATTTCTGGCGATCAGGTCGATGAAGTTTTTATGGGTAACGTGGTTACTGCTGGAGTTGGTCAAGCACCTGCTCGACAAGCAGCGATCTTTGCAGGTCTTCCGGAATCTGTACCAGCGAGTACGGTGAATAAGGTTTGTGGTTCAGGAATGAAAACCATCATCATGGGAGTTCAATCAATTCTTGCTGGAGACAATGAATTGGTTGTCGCTGGTGGAATGGAAAATATGTCTCTTGCTCCTCATCTTTTGATGAATTCACGCACAGGGACTCGTTTTGGCGCGACTGAAATGAAAGATTCTATGCAATGGGATGGCCTGTGGGATGTTTATACTGATCGTCCGATGGGAAATTGCGCTGAAGAATGTGCTTCTAAATTTAAATTTTCAAGAGAAGAGCAAGATAATTTTGCGATTGAATCGTTCACTCGTGCACAAGCTGCTATGAAAGCTGGAATTTTTAGTCAAGAAATAGTTCCAGTAACAATTACAGATCGCAAAGGTGAGACCATCGTTTCTGAAGATGATGGAATCATGAAAGCAAAATTTGATAAGATCCCAACTCTTCGTCCTGCCTTTGATAAAAGCGGAACTATTACCGCTGCCAATGCATCGACAATTAATGATGGTGCTGCTGCTGTTATTTTGGGTGGGGAAAAATACGCGAAGAATGCTGAATTTAAAATTGTTGCAACAGGTTCACATGCTCAGAATCCAACTTGGTTTACGACAGCTCCAGTTGAGGCCATGAAGAAGTGTTTTGCCAAGGCCAATTTGTCGACTAAAGATGTCGAACTTTATGAAATTAACGAAGCTTTTGCTGTGGTAACAATGGCGGCCATCAGAGAACTTGAGTTAGATCCTCGGAAAGTAAATATTTATGGCGGTGGAGTCTCACTTGGTCATCCTATCGGCTGTTCAGGAACTCGAATCGTGGTAACATTAATGACGGCCATGAAAAATCAAAAGGCCCGTTATGGTATGGCTTCCATTTGCATCGGCGGTGGAGAAGCATTAGCAATTCTATTGGAGCGATTGGGATGACAGGAGTTTCTCAGCAAGGGGCACAGAAAAAATCTGGAATTAGATCCATGCCCGCTGGCGAGGTTTTGTTCAATCAAAATGATCCTGCAAGTTCTCTTTATATTATTCAAAAAGGCCAGGTCAGACTCTTTATTCCGAAAGGAAAAGGTTTCGTTGAGCTGGCCATTTTACGTTCTGGCGAAGTTATTGGAGAGATGGCGTACTTTGATGAAAAGTCACGTCGTCGTAGCTGTTCAGCCGCAGCGATCACTAGCGTAGAAATCATTGAGATCTCTTTTGTTGCTTTCGAAAAAACCATGTCTGGTTTGAATCCTTGGTTTAAAACTATTATCAACACCCTTGCTGAGCGTTTGAGAAAAACGAATGATCGCGTGAAGGAATTAGAAAGTAACTCTGTTGGCTACGGTGCTGGTGGAAAAGTAGCAGATTATGTTTTCTTTCATACTGCTGACGTTATAAAAATTATGTCAGTGTTGTATCTTGTTTTAAAAACTCATGGAGATTTTAAAGACGGGATTCATCAAATTCATATGAACAAATTGCGCTTCTATCTTTTCGATGTTTTTAACGTCGCTGAAATTAAATGGGAAGAAATGCAACGAGTTTTGATTGAAGAAAAGTATATGGAGATAGGTAATGATGATGATGGCTTACCAAAAATTATCAAAGTCGCAGATCTCGATCGTTATCGCAGTATCGTCGTTTTCTTTAATACTCAAAGAACAACCGAAGATTCAAAAAAGCTTCGAATCTCTTTGAAATGTGAAACCTTTTTAAAAAAGATTATTGATCAATTGACTCTCAAAGGTGAGACCAATCCCGAATCTGAAGCTGATATTTCAACAATTATGGCTGAATTTAAGGCCAAGAAGATAGATATCATTGAAGAGAATCTAAAAGATGCTATTGATGCAGGTCTTTGTGGTGATATTATCGTTGGTACAGGTAACAAGCTCACGTGTCATGTTCAATTTGATAAGCTTAAAAAAGTTTATCCTTCAATTAAGCTCTTGAATGCCATTCAAAAAGTAAATGAGTCTAAAGCTGGTGGCGGCAGTCCTAAGTATTAATTTGCAGCTGGTAGATAATTCAATTCAATTGCAGCACCATTCGAATAAACAGCATTACCCATTAATTGAATCATATAACCTGACTTAAGATCGGCTGGTGAGCCTGCACAGTAAGTTGTCGAAGAACTTGGACAGAACTGACCGGGGCCAGTGATCTTTATGTTCTTGGAACTAAAGTACAGAGGTTGTCCGCCAGATTTGACGAGTTGCCAACCGTTAGTCGCGCTTTGTGGAATAGAAATGCCATTAATTTTGAGAGTGATCGTTGACTCAGCTGGTTTTGCTTGAAGAGCAATATAACCATAATACTCTTTGGGGGTTTGAGTCGTGACTGTCATACACTCTGGATATGTCACACGGGCGTTTCCATAGAGACGAACGAGGTAACCCGTGAATGGCTCTCCCGGTGATGGCTCATATCTAGTATCTTGAGTTTGAACCATGTTTGTAAAACTGAAACCGTTTTGAGCTCCAACAACTGGTTCATTTAAACGACTTTGTTCAACTCCATCTTTAAATACTTTCACTTCATTTGGATCAATCGCCGAAGCCGAAGACGTGGCCACTGGCCAGTAATCATACTTATGCTTAATCAAAGTATCTTGAATTGAACTATTCACGCCATCGAAGAGGTGAGTAAAGTCACTGTTACAAATATCATAAGTATCAAAAGGAACAATTCCATCTGGATCTGGAGCAGGATTTCCTTGATCAGTTGGCATTAAAGTTCCATTACTATAAGAAGAGGTGTAAATTTTCGAAGACATCTCTTTGTAGACGCGGTTTTGATCCCAAGTTGGCTGACTGCCACCACACTTATCCGATTTAGCAACGAGAGAGATAAATCTCATTTGAAGACTATTTAGAGATGGTCCTGAACAAGCTCCCATACCAGCCGCTGGATAATAATTTCCACGGAGACATAAAATTTGGTGAAGCTTTGTTTTTACGTATTGATCGCGATCATAAGAAGTTGGATAGGCTCCATTAATCCATGAATTATCATCTTCGTTACTCATGACAACCACAACGGTGTAAGCATTTTGACGGAAAACACCATTGCTTGAATTGAGTGATAGAAGTTCACGCACGCGCTCAACTCCACTTTCAAGCGTCCCTTGAACAGAGGAAAAGTTGAGAGAGTTAGCCGCCTGAGAGCGATCAATCTTCATTCCAAGGGCAGCTGAACCTAAGCCTACTGGTGTTTCTGAAACAAATTTTGCATCACCATTTCCACTGCCAACGAGAGGGGCGAGTAAAATGTGATAATCAAAACGGGATGAAATTGAATCAATCGTATTATTTAAAGCAGTTTTAGTTGAGTTGTTGATAAACGTTGTAGAACTCGAATTATCCCAGAGAAATAAAAAATCCACCTGAGGCTTAATCAGAGTGAAGGAAGAGCATGCCTTACTTGAATTTAATTGAATAGGAGAAGTTGAAGTCGTCTCAACTTTTCGACTGGTACTAAACTGCTCCTTTCCGCAGGAGCTCAAGAAGAGGGCCAGAATGATAAGAACCGGTGGAAATAGCACTTTCAAGGTAAACTCCTCACGATACAGTACAATTCAACTCAACCTCTTATCGGAAAAAGTTAAGAAAGCCTTAATAGAAGACCCCTCTTTATAGGAGAGCGGATAGATTTGCCCCTCTTCCCCTGATATTTCAAGGGGTTAAAATAGAATAAGCTGTTATTAGGAGAGGAGGATCTCATGAGCGCCAATTGGTACTACGTGGAAGATAATCAACGAGTTGGACCTGTTGATGAAGAAGAGTTCAAGGGCTTTATTCAATCTGGAAAAATTAAATCAGATACTTATATTTGGAAAAAAGGTTTTGATAATTGGAAAAAACTTCAAGAAGTTGATGAGTTTAAATCAATGACAAGTCAGCCAGCCCCTGCTGCAAGTCCGAAAGTTGAAAAAGATATTTCATCTATTCCTGTGATGAATGAAAGTTCTGCTCCTAAAAAAGTTGTGGATTGGAATCGCATCAAAGATGACGATCAAATTGTCATGATAAAAGTAGGTTATGATCGAGGAGGAGATGAAGTTGAGTATGGCCCTTTTTCAATTACTCAACTCTCTCGAGCTTATGAAGAGGCACGTATCAATGGAAAAACTTTTGCCTTTGTTCCTGGAATGGATAACTGGATGTTCTTAGCTGAACTTCCTATTTTCCCTCGCATTACGACTGAAGTTCCACCCACAATTGAAGAAAAAGATCGTCGCATTCACACTCGAAAACCTTTTGTGACAAGGCTCTTTTTTCACGATAACAGCGAGTTCTATGAAGGGATTGCGCGCGATATTTCAGTCGGTGGAATGCAGATTCTCGTTTCTCAATTTCCGGCAAGAGTAGGTGAGCAAATTAAAATGAATGTCCACCCGGATAACTCTGAGTATTGCTTTGTTGCGACAGGAAAAATTGTGAGAGTCCTCGAGGGGAATCAAGGTTTTTCTATTCGTTTTGATCAAATCGATAATGAGGCCAATCAAGCTATTCGAAATTATTTAGAACAAAATTGAAATGGATACTTTTTCAACTGAATTTCCATTTACTCAATTTCAAATTGAAGGCTCAAAAAGAGTCACTCTCTTTGCAAAAACACTAGGACCTCAAGAGGCCAAAACCAAGATTGTAATCTTGCATGACCTTTTGGATTATCACCGTTGCTACATAGAATTAGGAACCTCACTTTATAAGAAATTTGGTAAAGACAGTCAGATCATATGGATTGATTTGAGAGGCCATGGTCTCTCGACTGGTAATCGTTTTACCTGTTCTTCATTTGATGATTATTGCTTAGATACGATTGAAGTACTTAATCAATTAACCAGCGACCAAGATCATGTTGTTTTGCTGGGGCAAGGTTTAGGAGGATTAGTTTCATTGCGAATCGTTCAAAACCATTTTCAACGTCTCAAGGCAATTCCATCTCATATGATTCTTTCTAATCCTCTTTTGAGATTAAAAATGGAACCACCAATATTTGGAAGAACTATGATGGAGCACATCGCAGGAGCTTTCGGAAAGGTTTTCATGCCAATCGATTTTGAAGCTCGAATGCTCACACATAATCCGCAAAAGAGCGAAATATTTGCGAAAGATCCTCTTATCGGGAAGAGAATAACGTATGGTCTTTATCAAGAAATTTTAAGAATATCTCATCATGTCCGCCAAGAAGTTTATTATATCAATATTCCTTGTATGCTCTTGATAGGTAATAAAGATCAAATTGCAGACTCAGAAACAACTAAACTCTTTGCGAAAGGGTTGATGGAAGGAAATTCATTCACAAAAACTTATCAAGATGGCGAGCACGATCTTTTTAACGATATTTGCCATGACGATTCTCTTGATCAGCTCTATGATTGGATAAAAGGAAAAAACCATGAGAATTTGTCTCTATAGTATTATAAGCTTACTTTTGATTTCCTGTTCGTCTCAAACAAAGAACATGATTTCATCGGGTGATCTTGTTTTAAAGGGTGGGGTTTTTAAAACTCAAAAATGGTCTGATCCTTTAACTTTTGAGAGAAAATCTTGGTACAAAGAATTCACTCTTCTCTTTGATGTTCTCTATCAAAAAATTGATCTTCAAAGTCCTTTTGCGCAGTGGTATTCGGAGAGCGAGAAAGAATCAATTAATAGTTGTAGTGAAGCTCTTCTTGTTGTGAGTTATCATCTCGATGCCAAGCGAATTTCGTATTCAATGTTCAAAGAACAAATGAGTAAAGCTGGATATGAAGAGTTTGCTCTTGAAGAGTTTGGTCAAAACTTAAAGCTTCATCCTGATTACGAATATCTCTCACTTTCTCTTCATAAAGTTCATGGATTTTGCAGAAAAGGAACAAGTCTCGATTCCGATTTAAGAATTTCTTTTCCAGGCTTTAACGAAGTTGTTCTTCATTAATTATGCTTAGGCTCACAATCGAAAATTTTGATCAAGAAATTAATAAGATCTCAGGTCCTTACCTGATAAAATTTTTCTCACCCACTTGCGGCCCTTGTCACACAATGAAACCGGTTTTTGAAGCCTTTGAGCAACAGCGAACAGACTTCAACGTTTTTGAAGTTGATACAATGGCCTCGCCTGAGATTGCTGATATGTTCAATGTGAGAGGAGTTCCCTTTAGTGCATTCTGCGAAGGCCGAGAAATCATTTACACATTTACGGGAGTGACTAAGCTGGCAGAGCTTCTCTATGTCGCTGAAAATATTAATGACCCTCATATGAGAGAAACGGGAGAGTTTAAGATCCAAAAAGAAGAGAAAACTTCGTTCTATTTGTGGGGAATTCTTGGGGTCGTCTTGCTTTATATTTTAATAATTTCAATCATTTGATTTTTTTTATCAGCTATTTCATCTTTCTTTTAAAGAATACTTCGTTTTGAACCGATAAACATTAGTGATAATGGAGGCATTTGTTCGGTTATGTCAGATAAAAGAGAAAGATTTGGACGCTACCTCATTTTAGACCATCTTGTTGATGGTGGTATGGCAAAAATTTGTCGTGCTAGATTCCTAGGTGAGCAAGCGGATAAGATTGTGGCCATTAAGATGGTCCAGCCTCAATATTCTCAAGATGAAAATTTTAAGAAAATGTTTATGGATGAAATCAAGCTTACATTTGGTCTTCTTCATCCGAACATCGTTCAGACTTATGATTATGGTATTCACAATGGTCAGCTCTTTGTTGCCATGGAATATTGTGATGGTAAAAACCTCAAAGAATATTTAGAAAAATTAAAAGAAAAGAAGTTTGTCTTTCCTGTCGAAATTTCTGTGTATATCGTGACGCAAGCATGTCAAGGGCTTCACTATGCTCACAATTACACAGATAAGCTGACTGGTAAGAAAACGAAAATTGTCCACAGAGACATTTCACCCCATAACCTGATGCTCACTTATGATGGAGCGATTAAGGTTATTGACTTTGGTATCGCTAAAGCCGAAACAAACTCAGAAGCAACTCAAGCAGGGACAATTAAAGGTAAACTTTCTTATCTCGCACCAGAGTATTTAGAAGGAATGGAGCTTGATCATCGTTATGATCAATTTGCCGTAGGTATTACACTTTGGGAAATGCTCTGTTCAAGAAAGCTGTTTAAAGCACCTAATGATTTGGCGGTTTTGAAGAAGATTCAAGAATGTCGAGTTCCGCCTCCTTCATCAATCAATCCCAATGTATCAAAAGAGCTCGATCAAATTGTTCTTCGTGCTTTATCAAAAGATCGCAATAAGCGATTTAAGGACATGGAAGAGCTTAATCGTGCCCTGATTAAATTTCTCTATAGTAATTTTCCAGATTTTAACTCTTCCGATTTAAACTATTTTGCCAAAGAGCTTTTTAAAGATGATCTAAAAAAAGATCGCGAAAAAATGTTTGAGTTTGGAAAGATTGATGTTCGTCCCTTTTTGGAAGAACTCAAAGAAGAAGTTGAAGGTGGGAGTAGACCAGCAGCCCAAGAAGCTCCACTTGCTTATACAAGTGATGAGCCCAAGAGAAAGTCTCAAGAGCAAGTGATTGATTTTGGCTTTGAAGGTGAAGACACTAAACCAAGTCAGCGCCGTTCAATAACTCGTAAGAATAATGCCAAAAATCAAATTGAAAAAGATATGGCCGATAGTGTTGACAGTAAAGGCTCTGATGGAATTGAATTAGGAGCATTAGCACCTAAAAAAGTTATGGGAGCTACTGCTAGCCGCGCACGAGCTGGTGGGAGATCAAAAGATAATTCATGGACTGAATCCAGTACTGTAAGAAGAGTTGATAAACCTAAATCTAAGGTAAAAGCAGCAGCCGTGGCACTTCTGATCCTCGGTGGTGGGTATTTTGGTTATAATCATGTTACAGAAAAAGCACCCTTGCGTGAGCCAGCCGATACAACTAAAAAAGTTTTAACAGTTGAAGAGAAAGCTGAAAACGAAAAACAAAAGAATTTAAAAGAATTTATGGAAAGCGAAAAAAATAATCGCGCCATGGTTAAGATACGTTTGCCTAATTTTGAAAAACATCAAATGAAAGTATACGTAAGTGGCCGAGAGGTCGAACCTTCAATTCTTAAAGAATTTAAAGTTCCAAATGGCAAAGATTTTTATTTGAGAGTCGAATCTCCAGGGCGCAGACCTTATGTTCAAAAAATAAATGTTAATCAAGACAGTAATAAAACATTTGAGATTCCTGAAATGCCATTTGAGTCCTTCGGAAGAATTGTAACTTCAAGAAGCTGTTTAATCGGTAAGATTAATTTCAACCTCTATGGTGAAGAAAGATCTGAAGACTTACCAATCAAGGGATTAGGTCTTTATTTTCCTACGACAGGTGATGGAAGGGTTCCTGCTGATGACTCGGGTATCACCTATGACGTTTTTGTTCAAAAGCTTGGTGAAACGATTGAGAAGAGAGTTAAAGTTCGCTTTGACAAGAATACTCCAAAAGTCGATCTCTGTAATTTACTCTAGGGTACAAACTCAAAGTAGATCATTGCCATATTGGCGACAAACATCAAAAGAATAAGAGCATATCCCCAGAAATTATAAAATGAAGAATTGGTGTATTCACCCATAATATCGGGATCACTGCAAAGTCTCATAATAAACATCAATACGAGAGGGATAAAAATACCGTTGATCACTTGAGACCAAATCATAATATTAAGAAGGTTGATACTAGGCATAAGCACGAGGAAGCTACTGACGATCACGAGTGTCAAAAAGATAGAGAAAAAATTAGGAGCTTCTTTGAAACTCTTGTCCACTCCTGATTCCCATCCCATTCCTTCACAAACATAGTAGCTCGTCGCCAAAGGAAGAAGAGCTGCTGCAAAAATAGAGGCGTTAAATAGTCCAACTCCAAAGAGCAAAGAAGAGTAATCACCTGCCAAAGGTTTTAAAGCGAGAGCAGCATCCTTGGCATCGTGAATTTGTATGCCAGAACCATACATCGTGGATGCACAACAAATAACAATAAATAAAGTCACGACAAACATAAAGAGACATCCCACGATCACATCAATTTTTGAGTGGAAGAGATGCTTTACTGGTGTGCCTTTTTCAACAACTGCGGATTGAATGTAAAACTGCATCCAAGGTGTGATTGAAGTTCCTATAAGCCCTACAACGATGGGTAAATCAGATTTTTGAAGTGTTGAAAAATCAGGAACAATCATACTGTGAGCGACAAGGGCCCAATCGGGTTCAATAATAAAGCCAGTAATAATATATGAAAAATAAACGCTGCAACCAGCGATAAAAACTCTTTCAACAATTTTATAATCCCCTCTAAAAACAAGAAGCGTTACAAAAAGGGCACTAATGGGGACACAAATAAATTTACTAATTCCAAAAATTTCACCAGCACTCGCAATACCAGCGAATTCGGCCATGGTGTTTCCAAGATCGGCCATGACCAAAAAAATCAAAGTATAAAATGTTGTTTTAAGTCCATACTTTTCTCGAATGAGATCGGCGAGACCTTTTCCTGTCACTATTCCCATGCGTGATGACATTTCTTGAACCATGATCAATGCAATCGTGATGGGTAGTAGAACCCAAAGTAAACGATAGCCAGTGACAGCTCCTGCAACAGAGTAGGTTGCTATTCCACCGGCGTCATTATCAATATTGGCGGTGATAAGACCTGGACCCACAACACTTAAAAGCAGGAATAACTTGATAAGCCAAGCTGGACGAGATTTTTTATTGTTGTCCTCTTTTTCTACAACGTTATTCATCTAATAACCAAGGTAAGATATCATCAACGGCAACGAGACCACATAACTCTTGTTTTTCATCTATGACGGGAACGTGCATAAGGTCGTATTTACTCATAAACTCTGCCACTTCTCGCCAATGCATATCGGGTGGAACGGATAGTAAATCATCATCATCCATTAGTTGATGTATTTTTTTATGAGGATCATTGAGAATGAGTTCTTCAAGATTGATCACACCAATAAGATGGTGATGCTCATTTGTGACATAAACTTCATTAATAATTTCGTAGTCATCACGATTTTCACGAATTCGATGAATCACTTCGGCACAGGACATATCTGCATTAACTTCTAAAATATCAGTGGTCATCAAACCGCCCGCAGTATCCTCATCATATTCAAGGAGTTCCTGAAGTTCTTCTTTGGTTTCTAAATCTTGAATTTGAGTAATGATAGCATCTTGTTGCTCTTCACTCATTTCGCTCAAAATATCAGCAGCATCATCAGTATCCATATTTTCAAGAATCTTCGCTAAATCCTCGGGTGAATCATTTTGTATGAGCGTAGCTTTTAGTTCATCGTCAATTTCAGATAATGTATCAGCTGCATGCTGAGGATCGAGATTATGAAACATGAAATCTCGCTCAAAGCCATCTAGCTCTTCGAGAATGTCGGCGAGATCGGCAGGGTGAATGTCTTGGAGATCTTGATTACTTAAATTAAGTCTCAGAGAGGAGTCAACGCTTCTTCCGGGAAGAGCATAAACATGCTTCCAATTGATGAGCTTTTCTTTTGTGAGATAAGTTGAATGTGGACGAAAAGCTTTGAGAGTAAAGTCTACTACAGGCTCGTAGCCTAGACGACGTATGATACTTCTTAAACCAATCGCGGCATGTGTAACTCTTAAATGTTGACCTGCCTTAATAAGCTGAATGTCATTAACTCGAACAACTTTTTTTCCAAAGGTGTCGACAATTTGTTTGTCGAGAATAATTTTACCAATGGCGGGATATTCCATCGTTTCATTTTGTCCTTCTTGAAAAGGAAGTGATGAAGGGTTCGCGATACTGGTTTTAACCCTTGGAAAGGTACGAGAACGGCCAATATAAGCTCCCGTTTTGATCGTGATTTTTTTAAAATTAAACTGCGTAATATCTTTCCAAGAGACATAAAAGAATTGTCTATTTCTTTGATACTGAAGAGCAATGACTGAAGGATACATTTCTTCATAATCTACAAAAAAATCACACAGCTTACCAATTTTTAAGCCCTCGTCATTATAAATTGCGATTCCCAATAATTTTGAGAAAGCGATGGACATTTCATTGAGGTTTTCAAAAATGTTCATGTTTCTTCGTCACTCTTTTCTTGTTTAAAGCGATTGTTTTTTCTCATACTTAAAAGCTTAATAATTTCAGCTGCTGTCTCTTCGAGTGCCTTTTCAGTAACATTGAAGACGGGCCAGCGCTTATTTTCTTTGAATAACTGGTTAGCCCACTCAACTTCGTTTGTAACTTGATTAATGTTTGCATAGTCACCGGTAATCTCTTTGGCGCCAAGACGAGTCAGTCGGTTTTTTCTAATGTGCTGAAGGGCCATGGGATCAATGGTGAGAGCAAAAATTTTACGTTGATCAATTTTAAACAGATCTGGTGGAAGTGGGGTATCTGGAATTAAGGGTATATTCACGACTTTATACCCATGAAGTGAAAGAAAAACAGAGAGTGGAGTTTTGGATGTTCGAGAAATTCCCACCAAGACAATATCCGCAAGATAGAGGGATTCAGTATTTCTTCCATCGTCATGATTAAGGGTAAATTCCATTGCCTCAACTCTTTTGAAGTAATCATCATTCACAGCATGTAAAAGACCAGGCTCAGCTGAAGGCTCTTGCTCGAAATAATTAGAAAAAGAAGTTAGTGCTGGACCAAGGACATCGAGCGTTCTAACGTGTTTAGTTCGCGTTAAGTCTTGAATGTACTGTCTGAGTTCAACGCTAACAATTGTATAAACGATAAGATCGTGATGAATTGCAGCTTCTTCAAAAATGGCATCAATTTGATCTTTCGTTCTGACATTTTTATAACGAGTGAAATAAACTTCACGATCTTTAAATTGAGTCATGACTGCACGGCAGACGCCTGTTGCAGTTTCACCTGTTCCATCAGAAATGATGATAATTTTGAGTTTTTCAGTCACAGTTCTCTCCACAAATGATAGTTCAATTTTACCATTGGATAGAGGAGTTAAATACCTAGAAAGAATGAACTCTTGTTAGGGGCGTGACAAGAATGAAAGTGTTATTTCCGACGCTTTTTCTCGGTCAGTGAGGGAATTAATTTGAATCTTAGGTTGCATCTTCCTAAAGAAAGTTTTTTGAGATTTGGCCAATTGTCTGGTTGAAATAGAAATTTTCTCGATCAAATCTTCATTTGAAGTTATTTCGCCTTTTAGAAAATTCAAGGTTTCTTTATAGCCGATGCTTTGAAGAGGTTTTTCATTTCCTGAAAATCCTTCAGCCAGCAAAGCTCTCACTTCTTCAATCAAGCCTGCTTCTAACATAGAGCTGGCCCTTTTCGTCATAAGCTCAAGATGAAGTGGCTTATCAATTTCTAGGTAAAGGTGAAGAATGTCCCAATCTGGATGCTTGTTTTGGGCCAAGTCATAGGGATTAAGTTCATCCATACGTTTTTTTTCGACAGAAATAGGTTGGCCAGTTTGCAGATGATGCTCAACTGCTCGGGATAATCGGTAGGTATCATTCTCATGATAAAGCTTAAGGGCTTCAGCGTCATGAGTTTGAAGGTAAGCAATCAAAGCCGAATTTCCACCGGCTTCAATCATTTTTTCCACGTGAGTTTTAATTTCATCACTGGTTGTTTCTGACTGATACATTCCTTTAATGAGTGCTCTTAAGTAGAAGGCAGAGCCACCAACTAAAATGACGATCTCTCCTCTTGCGAAACATTCTAAAATAAGTTTTTCAGTCTGATCGACATAATCAGAGGCATTAAGTGGATTCTTGGCCGAACCAATATCGATCATTTCATGCAAAATTCCTTGTCTTTCAACAAGTGAAGGTTTCGCTGTCCCAATATTGAGCTCTCGGTAAAAAAGCAATGAATCAAAATTAATGATTCTCACTTTTTTATTTTGCTTAAGGACAAGTTTGGCCAAGTCGATAGAGAGTGAAGTCTTTCCCGTGGCCGTGGCGCCAGAGATGATGATCAATTTGCCAGCAAACTTCATGGCAAAAGGTCTCGCATAAGCTCAAGTGTAATCGGTTTGGCAAATGGAGTCTTTGTTGAACTACTCGCTAAAAGAAAATCAAAAAAACCAAAGATTTCGTCTTTTGAAAGAGGGAAATGTTCAATCAAAGTTTGATCATTCTTCTTATCAAAATGGCGGAAGATAGGAATCGCAAGAAGTGAAATGTTTTTGAGAAAACTGAGTTTTTCAGGAATACTTTTCACTAAGTATTTTTCCGGAGTAATTGCCTCCAGAGTAAGACCCATATTCGCTAATTCTTGGATCGAGATATTGTGGTTGGATTTAAATTCGATGGGCTGAGCAATGAGTAAGGGGAGTGTATCCACATCACTGATATGTTTTTGCGTGAATATTTCAGTCTCTAGCCAATTGAAAAAGGCACTTTCATATTTAAAGAGGTAGGGATGACCCTCTTTTGTCGACAATAATGCATAGTCACGACCAAGTAAATGAAAGGTCCGTTGATGTGAATGGTCAGTGCTACTATGCAAAGAAGGGAGATCAAAAGATCGGGAAGGAGAATAGGAAGATGAGTGTTGATTTTCAAAAGAAAATTTCATCATGCGATCTTGAATCGATTGTTCTCTTTCTGGGAGTACTTCTTTAATTGCCGCAATAATTAATGAGTAAATGAGAGAGCTTTGGGCAAATTTTACTTGAGTTTTGTTGGGATGAACGTTGACATCAATTTCATCTGTTGGACTCTGGATAAAAAGGACATAAGCTCCATTCTCCCGATTCCAAATTTGCTCCATTGCCTGAGAAATAGAGTGGTGAAAAGATTTGTCTTGAAAAATTCGCCCATTGGCAAACATGAATTGTGATTTTGCCGCTTGCGACTTCACTGTATAGAGAGAAACGAAGCCACTGACTCTATGACCTAAATGTTCCTTTTCAAAAGCGATGATTTCATTTTCTTTATGTCCCTTTTTGCCAATAACATCCCAAATCCGGACATTGTTTTGCTCAGGAGGCACTGCTTTATAAAGCTTTCGATCTTCTTGATCCCATTGAATTGAAAATGTAATTTGTGGATGACTCAGAAGAAAGCTATCTATCATTCTAGATAAGGCATTTTTCTCACTGCTCTGAGATTTTACAAATTTAAGTCGGGCAGGAGTATTATAAAAAAGATCGCGGACTGTGATAACAGTTCCACTCTCTCTTCCCTTGAGTGGCAAATGCTCCGTTTGCATACCGGCTTCCAGCAGTAGTCTGCCCCCACTATTTGTATTATTTCTTGGAGTCGATTCACATTCTATTCTTGAAACTGCAGCAACAGAGGCGAGGGCCTCGCCTCTGAAACCATAACTCATGAGTCGATAGAGATCCTCAAAAGAAGAAATTTTTGAAGTCGCGTGTCGGCAAAACGCCATCGGTAATTGCTCGGATTCAATTCCAATTCCATCGTCTTTAATTCGAATAAGTTCAAGACCATTTTCAACAATAGTGATCTCAATTCGAGTGCATTCAGCATCAATGGAATTCTCAAGGAGTTCTTTAATTATTGAGGCTGGACGCTCTACAACTTCGCCCGCTTTGATTTGATCAATCAAATGTTCAGGAAGGAGATGAATTTCTTTTTGGTATTGTGTACTAACCATAGGGGTTAGCTTGGACGGTAGAAATTAACTTGATTACGTCCGCCTTCTTTTGAAACATACACAGCTTCATCTGCGCGCTTAAACAGATCAGTCCCCGTATTTACACCTTGGCGGTAATCGGCCACTCCAACAGATGCAGCAACAGGTAAGCGCTTATTATCGTACATAAACTGATGAGACTCTAAGAGTCTTCTCAATCTTTCCGCTATTTCAAAGGCGCTTTTGATATTTGTCTTTGGTAAAAGAATAACGAATTCTTCACCACCATAACGGGCAAAGGTATCAGATTCTCTCACTCCATTTTTACGAATAATGGCAGCAGCTTCTTTTAATACAAAGTCGCCAGCGTCATGTCCGTAATTATCATTGAGCTTTTTAAAATGATCGAGATCGAACAAAATCAATGAAAGGGGGCTACCTGTCACGCGAGATTTTTTTACTTCAAGGTCGAGATGGTTGTTGAAATAAGTCTTATTATAACAACCAGTATGTCTGTCTGTGTTTGCTTCTAAATTGAGCTTGTCGTAAGTCAGTCTCTCCGGATCTCCTTTGGGAAGGTACTTGAGAGCGACAGAGCCAATTTTAATAGTATCTCCACGATGAAGTTCAGCACGGCCTTCTACTTTTTTATTATTTAAAAAAGTGCCGTTCTTTGATCCAGCATCTTCTACAAAATAAGTTTCACCCTCAAGAGTGATCTTAAAGTGGTAACGTGAAATTCCATTAAATTCGAGAGGGATTGTATTATCAGGATTTCTTCCGGCCGTGACTTCGTTATCTTTCATGTCAAAAAGAGTTCCATTGAGATCACCGCCAACAACTAACAGTGCTGCTGGTTTTTTTGCTGCTTCGTTTTCCGCAGATGCTAGTGCCGCTTTAATGTCTGTTAAGACAACGGTCGAATCATCACTCATGACACACCTAAGTATTTATAAATATTATCAAATTGTCCTTTTGGAATTGTAGCGCTAACAAGGATTCTTTTCAACATTACTTATCCTCTCGGATGGTTTCGCTAAAAATTGAGTTTCATTATGAAAACACTTGTAATTTCAAATGCTTAAGATTTAACGAGTGCTAAGGTTAAAGTTTATTTAAATATTCAAAAGCAAAGATCTTGCCCGCTTCGACACCAGGTTGATCAAAAGGGTCGATGTTTAAGTAATGACCCATTAAAGCAGTCAAGGATTCTAAAAAGAGAATGGCCGAGCCTAGCTCAAAGGCGTTGTTCTGCTCAAGGCTGATATGAACATAAGGGCGCTTGTGAGACTCGAGGGCCTTAAGAGTTCCATTAAATTCAGCCTGCATGAGTTGGCCGAGTGAATAGTTCGAGAGTTTTTGAAGAGATGAATTTTTGTACTCATTTTTCAAAGCAAAATCATTTGAGAATTTTTCAACTTCAATCATGAAAAAACATTTATCGTAAGGACCTTCCATAAAAAGTTGAACTTGTGAATGTTGATCAGTCGCTCCATAACCAGGAATGGGAGTGAGTCCTGTATTGATAACTTCGCCGGTTTTAGAATGCTTTTTACCTAAGCTTTCGGCCCATAGCTGAATAAACCAAAAAGAAAAATCGCGAAGCTTTGAAGAGTAAGGCATAAAAACAGTTTGATTCACACCCTGCTTTTCTTTTAATTCCATGAGAGAAGAAGCGAGTTGAAGCATTGAATTTGAGTCTACATCGTTGTTTAAAATTTGATCCTTGATTGACTCAGCACCACTCCAAAGTTGATCAACATCGATCCCAGCAAAGAGAGCTGGAAGAAGACCAACCGAAGTTAAAACAGAAAAACGTCCACCAATATTTGAAGGAACAGTTAAGCAATCCACTCCAAGCTCACGGCCAAGATTGAGGAGGTCACTTTTGCTTGGATCAGTACAAAAAACAAAATAATTTTTTAACTGATCTTGCTTAATTCCGAGGTCAAAGAGCTTTGCCGTAATAATGGCAAGAGCTGCATTTGTTTCTGCTGTTCCACCAGATTTTGATACAAAATAAAAAAGTGATTTTTCTGGATTGAGATCTGAGAGTTGGTCAGCCATCATTTCAGGATCTATATTATTAATAAATTGAAACTGGCATTTCTTATTTCCCAAAGCACTTACAAGCATTTCTGGTCCTAGAGAACTTCCACCAATGCCAATTTGATAAAAATGAGTTCGGTCTTTAAACTTCTGATGAACTTTCTTACTTTCTTCAAGCAGAGCTTTCTCTTTTGTGAGATGAAAAAAACCAAAACGAGAATCATCAATAGTTTGTTTGAAGTCATTTAAACGTTGACTCAACACTTTCTGATCAAAGAATGGACTATCATTTTTTTGAAGATTGAGACCCGCAAGTGAAATTTTCATTTTATTCCTTAGGATTAGCTAAATTGTTTCTTAAGCTGACGAGCAATAACGACTCTTTGAATCTGGTTGGTGCCTTCTACGATTTGTAAAACTTTGGCATCTCTCATTAATCTTTCAACTGGATATTCAGAAGTATAACCGACGCCTCCAAGAATTTGTACGGCATCCGTAGTAATTTTCATACAGGCATCAGTCGCTTTGAGCTTTGCCATTGAAGCAAGCTTTTGATCGTTGCGACCTTGATCAAAGAGATCAGCAGCCTTTTCAACTAATAGCTTGGCACATTCGAGCTCAACGGCCATATCGGCCATCATGAACTGGAGACCTTGAAATTCAAATATCGGTTGATTAAATTGTGTTCGACCTAAGGAGTATTTGACTGATTCCTCAAGTGCACGTTCAGACATGCCAGCGGCAATCGCTCCAATGGTGATTCTTCCACGATCAAGCGCTGACATCGCTATTTTAAATCCAAGACCTTCGCCTGCCAAAAGATTTTCTTCTGGAACAAAGCAATTTTCAAAAACGAGTTCGCGAGTAGGAGAGATTTTCCAACCCATTTTCTTTTCTTTTTTTCCGTAACTAAAACCTTTGTCGCCATCTCTCACGATAAAAGCAGAGATGCCTTTGTGTCCTTCTTCTCCGGTTCGCGCCATCACAATATAAGTTTTGGCAATTCCTCCCGAAGTAATCCAAAGTTTTGAACCATTGAGGATATAACCGCCTTCTGTTTTTTTTGCCGTGGTTTTAAGTGAAGCAGCATCTGAGCCACTTGAACTTTCAGAGAGACAAAATGAACCAATCTCTTCACCACTGGTAAGAGCTGGAAGATATTTTTCTTTTTGTTTTTGATTTCCATATTGATCAAGAATACTTTGAACCATTGTCGAGACGGAAATGGTCACGGCATAGGAAGCGGAGGATTTAGAAATTTCCATCAGAGCTGCGGTTAAATCTTTGTAGCTGAGTCCTGCGCCACCAAACTCTTCAGGAAGAGTCATTCCGCAAAAGCCGAGTTGACCTAATTGCTGAAAAACATCCATGCGAAACAAACCTGTTTCATCATCGTGCTCGATATGAGGTTCAATTTGTTTTTGACAAAACTTTTGCAGTTCTTGGCGAATTTGAAGCTGAAGATCACTCATCGTTTATCCTACTCGCACTTAAAAGCTGTTGAGTGAACTTTCCAATTTGAACCATTTTGAATTTCTTCATCAAAAACGATTCCATCAGCTCCTTTTTCACCGGCAAGATTGCGGGCATGATTGCGAGCGAGTTCAACGCTTCCTTCTTTGTTTTCACCAACTACTTTACCTACGACTTCGCACTGAAGTCCTCTGCGATTTGGATAAACGCGAACATTTTTTCCAGAATCTGAGAGCTGAGTTGTCGAAGTTGAACAAGAAGCAAGCGTTGCTAATAGAATTAGTGAAGATAAAATTTTCATGGTTCCACCTTTTTAAAAATTATTTTTTTAAAGCTTCTGATAATAAATGTTTCGCAATGATCATGATCATCACTTCGTTAGTACCTGCTCCAATCTCATTGAGCTTGTTATCTCTCATCATGCGCTCAACGGGAAATTCACGACTGTAGCCATAACCACCGTGAAGTTGAATCGCATCAAGTGCAATTTTTGTGGCAAGCTTTGGAATAGTGAGCTTCACCATTGCAGCAGTGACAGGACCTCTTTCTCCTTGGTCATACTTGTAAGCAGTATTGTAGAGAAAGCTTCTCATCATTTCGGTTTCAGCTGCCATTTCAGCCACCATTTTTTGAATCAATTGATAGTTGCCAATATTTTTTCCAAATTGCTTTCTCTCACCAGCATATTTTATACATTGATCAACACAGGCTTGGGCAATTCCTAGCGAAATTCCTGAAATAGTAATGCGTTCAATATCGAGATTCTTCATCATGTGATAAATGGAGTCGCCTTCCTTCCCAACTAATTGAGAGCTAGGGACTTTGCAATTTTCAAAAATTAGCTCACCGGTCGGGGAAGCTCTCATTCCCATTTTGTGAATGGGTTTACCTGCTTTGAAATGGCCTTCATTTTTATCGAGTATAAAAGTTGAGAGGTTTTTCTTTTCATCGCCAGTGCGGGTGTAGACATAGGCAATGTCAGCATACTGAGCGTTGGTGATCCACATCTTCGAACCATTGATAATGTAATTGTTGCCCTCTTTTTTGGCCCGAGTTTGTATTCCCACTGCATCAGAACCAAATTCCGGTTCACTCATGCCCATACAACCAATCCATTCTCCGGTGATAAGCTTAGGCAAGTATTTTTGTTTTTGTTCTTTTGAGCCATTATTTTGAATATTGTTCACGCAAAGAATTGAGTGAGCGAGGTAAGAGAGAGTTGATGAGGCACAGGCCTTGCCGAATTCTTCCATAACCAGAGTGGCCGACAAGCAACCCATACCAGCGCCACCGTACTCTGGATCGGCAGTAATTCCCAAAACTCCAATTTCACCCATTTTTTTAAAGGCTTTAAGGTTAAAGCTTTCTTCCGTATCGTGTTTTTCTGCTACGGGTGCCAGTTCTGTTTGGGCGAACTTTTGGCATACTCGTTGTAGTTCTTTTTCTTCTTCACTGAAGTACCACATGCTTTAGCTCCAAAATGAGATTGATGAGGCGAAAAGAATAGCTATCTCCTAGGTTTATGACAAGTTTGACAAGGTGAAATAACAGCATGTTGCTTTACATCAATTTTCTCATCCTGCTACAATACTTTAAAGGATAAAAAGGGTATGCTTGGAACCGATATGGATGTTGCTTCAAATCATGGATTAACGAGAGATGACGATCGAATCTTTCCTGGCGAAAACTGGTTTTTCTATTGGAAAACGTCAGCATCGTTGTGGCAGAGCAAAATGGCTTTGTGCCCAGGCACGACCATTATTGTACCGATCAATTGGTCTTTTCATTCTGATACAGGTGAGACCTACGATTTTGCCCAACATCGTCCGGAAACCCATCTCAAAAAACTTTGTGACATCGCAGGTGAACTTGGCAAAGAAATCATTTTCTTTGTTCCTGTCTCTCCCGTTCCTTATGCACCTAATGGTGGAATTCCTCACTTACTCGCGCGCAATCACTCTTTAACCCAAGAGGGGATTGTTTTCTCGGTTGTTGATCAAGAAGAATCTCTTCATAAAATTTATAGTTTTTTTGATACGCGTGTTTTTCAAGCTTACTCTCGATTTATAAAGACTCTTCACCGTTATGTCGTCGACAGTGGTATAAATGCTCTTTTTTGGGGGTTCGAGTCTCTCTATTGGAACGGGCGTGAATCAGTTAGCTTCATTGAAGATAGTTCAAAAGTTTTTGATCAAAATTTTACCCGATTTCTTAAGGCCAAATTGGAAAATGATCCCAAGTCGCTAGAAGGCGGAGCGATCACTCCAAGACCGGAGGAAGAGACAGCACTGAAACAAGAATTTACACAGACCATTCGCGACTTTTATGCTGAAGAATTAAAGAAAACCATGGGGCAATACCTAGAGGGTATTGTTGGCGTTCCTTTTCTTGGAACTTCTCCGCTGGAAATGATGACCAGAGTTTTCAAGCAAGAAAGTTCAGCTTTTTATTCTAAGCAAATGACAATGAGTATGACTCGCAATCTTTTGCCTTCAACCATTTTGCTGCCACAAAATATTAAGCAAAAGTCGATTGGGCTTATGTCTCGCGATTTGATTAATAGCAATTATCTCAAATGGAGACTTTCGCCAGGTCGTTATGAAGGCGAAGAAGCTAGCCTCTATGGGCCGCTTCGATTCTTTCAATTAATTTCAGTCAAAAGTAATGCTCAAAACATTTGGATTAGAAACGGTATCTATCAATATCTCCATGCTAAGTTTCCTTGGTGCTATGAAGAACTGGTCGATCAACGCTTTGAATTTAGCGAAGATAATAATCTTTCAAAAGTTCTCGTCATTAGTGGTTCAAGCATCGATCAAAATCAGTTTCATCAAATGCTTAAGTATTTCATGGCCGGAGGAGGAGTTATCCTCGATCGCAGTGGTATTCAGCTTCCCCTTTTAAAGAAACTTGAAGTTTTTTTAATGGAAAATAGTTTGAAAGTTGAACGCGTTCAGTTTCTCACAAATATCCATCATATAACTTTAGGCGAAGGGCGAATGATTATTATCGATGGTCAACAGCTTGTTCAAACTCCTGCTGAAGAAAAAATGGCATTCTGGGAAAAGTTAGTAAGCTTATTTAATCTCAAGCAAATCTCTCTCGATCTTCCAGAGGGAATAGAGTGTTTTTGGAGAGCAAGACCTGCCAGGCCTCAAGAGCTTAAGTATGAAGAAGTGAGAAAATTGAGTTTGTTCAATACAACTAGTTATAAGAAAAATATCGTCATTCAATTGCCTAAGAGTTTTGTTTTTTCGAGATTGATAGAGCCATCGCAAGTTCAAGTGAAAACAAGACAGGGGACAATAGAGCTTGAGCTCTTGCCCCAAGTTCAAGTTTCAATTGAAGTGGGAGTTTTTTCATGAAAATGGATTTGATAGTCGTCTATGCTCCTACTCACACATCAGGATTTAAGGTTCTCGACGTTTTTGACGAGCGAGGATTGATTGAATATCAAATCGTCGAACAAGCTGCTTCTCGTTTTTTATCTGAAGACAGGTTGGCGGAAGATCCAATTCACCCTGTTTTTGACCAAATGGAATTGTTGAGAAACTTTTCTATGGAATGCTCTGAGCTTTCAGGTCATGCAAGCGCTCGCTTAATGAGCAATGAAGAATTGAATCAAATTTTACTTTCGGTGGATCATGTTCCTGAGTTTGTTGAGCAAATCAACAAGAATGGACAGCTTCTTGAAAATCCAAATTCAAATAATGGTAAGGGTCTTTGGGGTAAGCTTTTTAATTAAAGAGTGGGATTCTAAAAGAAGCTTCCATCGCTTTGTGGTCTGAACCTTCAACTTCTCCCCAAACTTTGGCATCTTTGAGCTCTAAGCCTCTGTAGAACACATGGTCGAGTGGATTTCCAAAAGTTCTCATTCTTGTATCGGGGAAAAAACGAATTTCAGAAAGGTTCAACATCTTGGCCATCTTATTAATAAAATCTAAGCGATCTTGAGACCAAGTATTAAAGTCACCTGCAAAAATCAAAGGACCTTGATGATTCTTAATTTTGGGAATGACACTAAAAATATGTCGAGCAAAAGCTGCTTCAGTAACAAAATTAATAGCGTGAATATTGACCACAAGAAGTTCTTGCTCAGACCCATCAATAGGATAAGTCGTAACAAGAATAACTTTTGGAGTGTTAACGATGGGCTCTCTGTCTTGTGATCTTAGAAAAGTTTGAAAAGAGCTAGAAGAGAGTGAGGCCGTCGCAACACCAGTTGCGATTTTCTTTTTATCGAACAAAAAAGAAGTAGCAGTGGTGTACTCAAAGCCGACATGATCTGCGAAAACTTTCTTCATCTGATCATCGAGAAACATCTCTTGAAGAATGAGAACATCGCTTTTTCGAGTAAGATTGGCATAGTCACGCTTCCAAGTGTCTTTCTTTCCCTTGAACATATTCCAAACGAGAACACTAATATGATCTGGGTTGAGAGTTGGATTTTGGGCATGCCCAAGAGGACGAAGAACATCTTTTAATTGAGGAATGATAAAAAAGCCCTTTGGCTCGGATGCTTGAGTCCCCAAACTGAGAAATATGAAAAAAATTAAAAAATGGCGCATCCTTTATTCTTAACCAATTCACTTTGCTTCGACAAGTAAGATTCATATCTTAGAAGTACTTGATTGAAATCAACAGGAAAGAAAGAGCACCTGAGTGATTCTTTGTTTACAACAAATCAACGCAATATCCCAAGCTCCGATTAGTTGTCACAACACTTATCGTTTGGGGTTCGTTATGAAGAAAACAATACATCTCGCTCTTGCACTGTCCTTCTTGATTGGCTTGAATGTCCAACCAGCTGAAGCTAAGCGTTTTGTGATACCGAGTGATGACAAAGTCCTCATCGAAATTAACGGCTCCCAGAAGATGAATGCTCTCAATCCTGATTCAATCAACTTGTTTGTTTGGAATATGTATAAGGGTGATAAACCCCATTGGAAGCGTGACTTTCTCAATCTCTCACGAGGAAAAGACGTCTTAATGCTTCAAGAAGTCTATCTGGACTATCAAATGGCCTCAGTTATGTATTCGGATGACACTTTTACTTACAATATGGCGACCAGTTTTATCGATACCAAAAACCGCAATAGTCCAACGGGAGTTGCGACGGCTTCGCCAGTTGCGCCTCAACATGCCTATTGGGTCAGATCTATTGATCGCGAGCCCATTATAAAAACCCCAAAAATGTTAATGATCACCGAGTATCCAATAGCTGGAAGCGGGGACACTTTATTAACAGTAAATATTCATGCCATTAACTTTGTTTCTGCCAAGAAATTGCGCAACATGCTGAACCAAATCGAAGATGCTGTTCGTGATCATACCGGACCCGTAGTCGTTGCTGGGGATTTTAATACTTGGTCAAAGAAGAAGACCCAGTACCTGAAAGACATGGCCCGTCACCTCGGTTTATCTGAAGTGATCTTTAAAAATGACCAAAGAATGAAAACTTTTGGCAAGGTACTCGATTACGTCTTGATCAAAAAACTCCAAGTCATTAATTCTAAAGTTTATGGCGAAATCGATGGTTCGGACCACAAGGCCATGGAAGTACATCTCAAAGTAAGAGAATAAGCTTTTTGTCATAGGAAGCCTGATTTGGTAGGATCGCCCTATGAAAAAAGTAGGCTTGTTAGGTGGCGGTCAGCTGGGAAAGATGATTCTTCCTCATGCCCATCGCTTAGATATTCAAATTACCGTTCTCGATAGTGCAGACTGCGTTTGTGCTGAGATGACCCATCATCATATTGTCGGTGATTTCAAAAACCCAGAAGACGTCAAAAAGCTCGCCGACCAGGATGCTGTCACGATTGAAATCGAGCACGTCTCAGTTGAGGGCTTAAGAAAGCTAGAGGCTCAGGCCGTCAGAGTTGCTCCAAGTTCGATGATTGTAGAATTGATTCAGGATAAAGGTCTTCAGAAAAAGTTTTTAAAAGATCAAAAAATAGCAACAGCTTCTTTTGAAGTAAAAAGATTAGCGGCCACCGATACCTTTTCAAATGATGTTGTAGTTAAGCTTTGCCGCGGTGGCTACGATGGTAAAGGTGTTTGGATTCCCAAAGAGGGACAATCAGTTCCTGTTGGTTTTCAAACTGAAGTCGTGATTGAACCTAAAATCGAAATTGAAAAAGAAATTTCTGTGATCGTTGCTCGTTGTTCAAGCGGTGCAATGGCAACATACCCTGTTGTTGAAATGGTATTTAATTCAGAGCTCAATCTGATTGATTCAACTTTTTGTCCCGCCAATATTACTCAAGAGCAATCTCAAGAAGCTACAGAGTTGGCCCAAAAAGTTGCTCAGAAATTAGAAATCGTTGGTGTGCTTGCCGTTGAAATGTTCATTACCAAAGAAGGAAAGCTTCTCGTGAATGAGCTGGCCCCTCGAGTTCATAACTCTGGACATTTCACCATTGAGGCTTGTTACACTGACCAATTTGAGCAACACTTACGCGCTGTCGCGAATCTTCCTCTCGGCAAATGTGATTTGCGAGAGTCGGGAATGACCATCAATATTATTGGAGCCGCTGGATACACGGGTGAGACGACAGTAAGTGGGCTAGATAAAATTTTAGAAATACCCAAAGTTTATGTTCATCTCTATGGAAAAAATGATTGTCGCCCAGGTCGAAAAATGGGACACGTGACAATTCTTGGTGACCGTGAACACTGTTTAAAAATTAAAAAAGAGGTAGAGAAATGGCTCGTCGTAAAGGGAACGGAAAAGCTAGTGTAGCAGTAATCATGGGATCACAGAGTGATCTTGAGATTATGCGAGCTGCAGAAGAAATAGTTGCTGATTTCGGACTCAATGTTCACCTTGAAATTATCTCTGCTCATCGAACTCCTGAGAAAATGTTAAAATTTGCCAAGGAAGCGAAGAAAAAAGGCTTCAAGGTTATTATCGCAGGTGCCGGTGGTGCAGCCCACCTCCCAGGAATGGTCGCTTCTTCAACCATTCTTCCCGTTATTGGTGTTCCAATTCATAGTTCAAATTCAATAGAGGGTATTGATTCACTTCTTTCCATCGTTCAAATGCCCAATGGTGTTCCTGTTGCGACTGTTGCGGTTAATGGTGCTAAAAATGCCGGACTGCTAGCATTACAAATTCTCGCCATAAGTGATGCTGTACTTTCAAAAAAGCTTGATCGTTACAAGGAAGACATGAAGAAGCTCGTCGCTGAGATGAATAAACGTCTCTAATTCGTATCTATTTAGTCTTGTTAGCGAATGATAGAGGGCTCCATTGGACTCTCAATGAATTTTCTTGATAGATTATCTTCAATTAATGTTGGAGGTTTTTTATGAAGTTTTTATTAACATCGCTGTTTATCATTTCTCCTCTCATTGCAAACGCCGGAAGCCTTATGTGTCCAACTGGCGACAAAGAAATTTTAAAATGTACGGCGAAAGCTTTTGTGCCGATGTACCCTTTTGTTTCTGTTTGCGAAAAAAACAATGGCGATACTGGAATTGCTTTAAGCTCAGGTGCGGGAAGATCTATTGAAGTCATGCAGGCCAGTCGCGATGATCAGGGTGATGTCACGACTTACCAAGCAACTGAAGCTGACAATGATAATTTAAAATTTAGCTTTAATAAGAGTGCTGACCCAAAAATTAATGGAACCCTTACTTACACTGTTTTCAGTGTTGATTTTGAATCAAAATATAAATGCGTGGAGTTATAAATGTCACATATTAATTTAAACAATCAAGCTCCTGGAATTTTAGGATTGATGGCCTATAAGCCAACTACTGCGATGGCCCTTAACCAATTAGCAGAAACGATACTACGAGGTCCATCTCCTCTCACGCAAGGGGAGAGGGAGCTCATCGCTGGTGTTGTGTCCTATCTCAATGAATGTCAGTTTTGTCATCGTTCACACGCTGCTGTTGCCGATTATTGCTTAGACAAGCCTAAGGGGTATTGTAAATCTGTTGCAGAAAATATTGAGGGGAGCGATGTTTCTGAAAAAATGAAGAGTCTATTGCAAATAGCATCTAAAGTTCAGAAATCTGGTCTCAATGTTTCAAAGAACGAAATTGATTTGGCCATTCAATCAGGAGCTGCAGAAGAAGAAATTCACGATACAGTAATCATTGCTGCTGCTTTTTGTATGTTCAATCGCTATGTTGATGGCCTTGGAACTTTTGCTCCGCCAGAAAATGATATCCACTATGAGAAAACAGCTGAGCGTTTAGGGAATCACGGATATCTGACAGCGAAGCCAAAATAGAATCAAATAAAATAGTATATTGAAAGAAAATGTCCAAAGCTTCCACCCAAAACAAAGAAGTGGAAGATGGCATGATTGAACTTAATTTTATTAATTGAATAAATAACTGCTCCTATGGTGTAGGAGATTCCACCTGCTAATAGCAAATAGAATCCTTCAGAAGAGAGAGTTATCAAAAGAGATTTTGCAAAGAAAACCACCATCCATCCCATAAAAACATACATCAAAGTTGAAAACGTTTCGAAGCGACCTGTGAAGAATAATTTTAGAACAATCCCAATAAAGGCCATCGTCCAAATGACACTGAATAGGAACCATCCACTTGTCCCACCAATGGTAATTAAGGCATAAGGAGTGTAAGTGCCAGCGATCAGAACATAAATGGCACTATGATCAAGTATTTTTAGTTTATGTCTTCGCTTGGGCTCGACTTCGCTATGGTATTTTGCAGAAGCTAAATAGAGTTGAATAAGAGTGATTCCAAAAAGTGTATAGCTAAAAAGCGCCAAACCCTTATGAGACTGAACACCTTTAAAGAAGAGAAAGATTAAAGCTATCGTTGATAATATAGCGCCAAAGACATGGGAGTAAATATTGATTTTTTCTTCTAAAGGAGAGTATGTGCTCATGTTGGTATGCTAGCACGAATAAACCTCTATAATTGTAATACCTTTGTCACTGTCACATTTCTGTACAACCTGGTAATTACTACATTTAGGCACCCATTGACTCATCTTTTCCCCTAGAATGGGAAGGATTATTACTAATGATGAGGAATTTATGAAAAAAGCACTTGTTCTTGTTTTTACCCTGCTCTCGGCTTCAGTTATGGCCAATGATTGTGCCTCAAAAGACAATTATCTACAGGGCTTTATTTCAGATTTTTATTCGCAAATTCGCTTAACTGTGACTAGTGACTTTACTTTTTCAGATGGCAAGACAACTGTAAGCTTGAAGAAAAACGATAAGCTCATTGTGACTGATACTAATATTATCAATCCCTCAATACTTGTTTTTGATCTTCAGGATCAAAATTCTGACCGCGAACTCCCACAAATGATTTTTCAAGCTTCTGATGTTTACGAATCTACGGTTAAGGATTTAGAGCAACAAGGTAAACTTGCTGTTGACTGTAAAGTTATTCCTGTCGAAGATCAATCAAGCCAATATGGGCGCTGGTATATCGAAAACAAATTAAGAAAAGAGTAATGGTAAAAAAAATAGGCATTCTTTTTGATTGCGATGGAACGCTCTTGGATTCTTTGGGTAATGCTTTTGACTCTTTCGATTATGCCTTTGATCAAATAGGTGAGCCTCGTCAAAAACCAGAAAACATTAAGAAATTTTTTGGAACTTCCGCCGATCGCATTTTCATCAATCTGATGAATGATTCTCAATTAGCTTTGAAAGCTTTTGAATTTTACTTAGATCATCAAGCTGAGCTAGCCTTAAAAACAAAACTTCATCATGGAATTGAAGAGCTCTTAGAAGCACTTCTTTCTAAAAATATTCCTCTCGCTATCGTTACTGGTCGCCATGCAAAAGATCTGGAAAATGTTTTAAGACCTCACGACATAAAACATTTTTTTAAATCAATCATTGCTGACTCAGACGTCACACGTTCCAAGCCTGCACCAGATGGCCTACTGTTGGCATTATCTCAAATGGGAATTGATTCAGAAAATTCATTTTACTTGGGAGATTCCCCAACTGATATTCAAGCAGCACACAATGCTCAAAGTAAATCAGTGGCTGTCCTTTGGGATAAAACTGTAGATAAGCTCGAAATGGAGAAGGTAAGTCCTCATTTTTTAATCAACCATCCTCATGAGATGCTCGACCTTTTATTGCTTTGACACATAAAAAAGTATCACACACTTTTAACAAGTTTGATTTTCATCAATGTTTAAATTTTGATTACAAGTTATGATCAATTAGAAATTGGAGGTTTCTATGGTTGAGTATCTTACATTAGAGAGTTTTAAAGAAAAGGTTTTTGATTATGAGAATAACCAAGAATGGAAATTTAAAGGATCAGAACCATGCTTGATTGATTTTTATGCCGATTGGTGTGGCCCTTGTAAAATGATTGCACCTATTCTGGATGAACTCTCGAGCGAATATGAGGGCAAGGTTAAAATTTACAAAATCAATACTGAAAAAGAGCAAGAATTGGCCGGAATGTTTGGAATTCGATCCATTCCTTCATTATTATTTGTGCCTTTAAATGAAGAACCGCAGATGGCCAATGGGGCTATGGGAAAATCAGGTTTTAAAGAAGCCTTTAAGGAAATTTTAAAAGTTGAGCTGTGATCGCTCTTGTTCAGCTTATAAGCTCTGAAAATTTATCAAGAAGCTTTTGGACGAGGTCATCTTCTTGAATGTATTTGCCATAAAGTGAACGATATCTGTTCCAGGAAAGGACGAGGTCATAAATTTTCATATCTGAGTGAGAATATTTTTTTAATTGCATGGCCGCTTTAGGCTTTATTCTACTTTGCGAATTTTGCTCCACAATGACGCTGATATTATAGTGGCGAGGGTCTCTTTTGATTTTGTCAAAAAGTTTCCAAACAGACTCTCTTTCTCCTTCTAGTAATTGAATAAAGACACCATCCCCGAATAATACAGCACCTGTTACACCAAGAGATAAATTTCTATTTTGCGATTTGGAAACAATTTCCTTAATATCTCCCTCAGTTGTTCCTTCAGTGGCAAAGCTTACATATAGCAACTGAAAAACTTTTGAATTGTTTGGAATGGGTAAAATATTGTTGGATAAAATTTCCGTTTTCTGAGTTAATATTTTTTCTTTTGAACTCTTACTTGAATCTTCTTCGCACAGATGAATGGACTTGAGGGATGTTTTATAAGTAAGAGTTGTCCCACAATTACATCGGGCATATAAATAGATACTTTTAATTTGCTCTACAACTTCAAAAAGTGTTGTGCCATCAAAAAATTCAGTAAGAGAATTATACTTTGTTCCACAACAAGTACATTGTTTTGTAAAGGTCTCCTCCTCGAGCAGAGGGAGGATATTATATATATTCTTTTGAGCAGCTGAACTCATGCAATTTCCCTTATCGGTAAAACCGTTCGGAAGATTTTTTCAATTTGCATAGCAAAACTTTTTGAGTTCTTACCTAACTGAAAAAAATGAAGGCCGGATGAATCCTCGAGCCTTATGCTTGGTTTGTTTTGAATAAGAACGACATGAATATGCGGGTACAGATCATTAAATATTTTAATGATTGCTTCTCTGGAAGTGTCATCATGGTCTTGATTTAAAATGATTAATTGAACATGTTTAAGGAGATATCCTTTTTTGTATATGTTTTCTACGGAATCAAAAAAATCGAATTTTAATTTTGTTTTTAAAAGGATTGATTCGAGTAAGGGATCAAAACCGAGCACAACCACTTCATGATGTTCTAAGTGCTGATACCTCAGCGTTGGAATCGAATAGAGAGTGTTCGTTCTCTTTTCGTGTTTGCGGTCATTTAAATCAATCTCTTGAGTCTGTGCTGTTTCTTTCGGATTAAAAAATTTGTCTAAGCAGCTTTTGTCTTGAATGCTTCTTATCACTTCGTCGAGAGCATGATAGAAATCAATCATCATACTAACTTTCTGAACGTCATATTTTAAATCGATGGAAAAAGTTCTAAAAACGTCTTCATTAAGATGTACAAAGTGAGCCTCTTCTTCGAGACCTATCATTCCCAAAGAGCCTTTTATCGAATGGATAAGTCTAAAGAGAGCATCATAACTAGACTGCGTGTATAGGCAATTATCTTTTTCAATACTAATAAAAAGTTCACATGTAGCTTCTATGAGTTCCAAAATCTCAAATTTGGCTTCTTGGATGAGCTCATCATCTATACAGTCTGACATGATTCACCTCTTGAATGGATAGCTTAAATGCAGTGTTTTATTGTCAACGACTTCCATCTGCCGTCCAACGACAATCTTGGCGTAGGAGAAACAGTATTAATGTCTTTAAAGGAAGTTGACAGGTCTGTCGTGTGACAATATTGACGTGTTTAAAAGGGAGCGCAATGAGCTAAATGAGTTCTACGATGCCAAAAAGAATTATATTATGAATGTCTTTATGATAACGACGAGCAGTTACTTCAATATGAATTTCGTCGCCGTTCAATTTTTTGATGAGATACTGACCAAAAAAGGGAATAGATTTTACTGCTAATCTTTTAAATTTATTCTCAATCGAGTCCCAAGATTCAGCGGATAGATTTTCTTTTAAGTAACTAAGAGGAACTTGACTTCCAAAATCAAATCCATGGATTTGAAACATTTCTTCAGACCAATACAACTCTTTAAGACTTAAGTTCCATTCCCAATAACCTACATTTTTATCTTTTTTAGAATATCCAGTTCTCGAATAAAGATCTTTTATCATTTCAACTTCAAGAACAGGTCTTCCTGTAGCAGGCTTAGAAAGCATTTTGTTTTCGTTAGAAAGTTGAAAAAAATGATAATCGCCGTAACTATTTTCATCAGCAGAGTGAGAAAAATATTTTCCAATTAAGACATTAGATTTTGGCTTAAAGAGACTAAGAATTTTATGAAGTTGATCGATGGCGAGAGAACTTTCTCCTGATTCCATTCTTTGATAAGTACGAAAGGATACACCGATTTTTTGAGCAACCTCCGCCTGGGTGAATTTGCATTCTGTTCTCAATTCCTTAATATCCTGAAGGAGGACCTGGAACTTTTCCATTAATGATTTCCGTTCTTCTAGAGGATTATATTGATAGCTAATTATAAACATTTTTTTGTTTTTTTCGTTACGCCATATTTGACGTCAATTGAGGTAGAAGAATGATTTATGTCATGTTTTCCATGATATTTTTATTTGTAACAAATTTTTTTTAGATTGAATTTGTTTAGGAGCTATAAGGATTCATTCAATCGATTTCTTTTGTGAATAAATTCTTGAATAATTTCCTGGCAAACTTTGTCGCAACCAAAACATTCAATCTGTTTAAAATCAGAAATGATAATAATAGCGTTATCAAATTTGCCGAAACACTCTTTCAAGTTTTTCATGATTTCTTGATCGGAAGATGATGAAAGTAAAATCCATGAATACTCAAAAAGTTGTCGACATTCGCCCATCTTGGCCAAAGCTTCTGTAAAGACTCTTCTTTCTGATGGAGACTTTTCAGTTTCAATAAAGACTAAATTTATACATAAACTCATTGCGCTCCTAAATCATATTTTAAGAGTTTTACCTCTTTGATAATAAGCTCATTTGGAAACAAATATATGATTAAGATTAGATTATTTACGATTACTTGATATGTGTACAAAATTTTAAGCTCTTGACTGCAGGTATTGAGTGAAATTGTTGAACTTTGACAAAACTTGGGCAAGTTGGAAATGTCTTTTTTTCAATACATTTGCAGTTGTGTAAATAAGCATAACATTGATTAAAACATTGATTTTAATTTGACCGTATCGATCGCCGCTTGGAGTTGCTTGAGCACGAAATCCTGATCAAGGGATTTGCCGATCAAGTAGCGTTTCGGATCGAGCTTTTGTTCGAGTTGAGAAACATCTTTGGCCATCTTGAGATCCGTATTTGTGGCACCGAGAGTGACTCTTTTCACTTTGAATTCATAATGTAGTTTTAATTCTTGTTGTTCCAGAGCAAAGCTCATCAATAAAGAATCCACTGAAGAAAAATCTTTTGAAAGAGGAGGGGCGAATTTTGCTGTAACCAAACCTTTTTTGGAAGAGATGTCTTTCATTTTAAAACGCAAAAAGTTTTCCATCAACTTGATGATTTCTTTGTAAACTTCTTTGGGATCAATATTGAGTTGAAGGTCGCCACCAAGCTGTTGAACTTCATCTCCAAATAAGAGATAAAGCGAGCCATTTTTTTCTGAGATTGGACAATTGTCTTCAAGCTTGATTGACCACTTCCAACTTTTTTCTTCACCTGAGTTTAGAATTTCAGAGGTCGAAAGCTCTGTTGAAGAAAGAGGGGTGAAAGCTTTTGCGTCGCGAGTTTTAACTTTTTTAAAATCACCCCAGCAAAGACGAACATTGAGTTTTTTTGTTTCAAAAACTTCTGGACGATGATTTTTGAGGAAAAGCTCACCTTCAATGGTCGCACCTTGGAGCCATCGCTCGCCATTGACTTCAAATTTAAATTCCAAACCATCTTTGAAAAGAGTTGCTCGCACGTATTGTCCCTTAGTATTTTTGAGAGCCAGCAGTTTTGCGCAATCAGGCGAAATCGTCAACACTTAGGGGGAGAGCTTGAAAAATGATAGATTTCAGTAGTTTAAGCCTCTGAACTTTCTACAAGGGGCCCTTTCCAAACCTTGTCTTTTCAGTCATTTTGCCATCTATGAAAATGCCTGAAAAAGAATCACTCTTCTCCTTCACTCTTGAAGGTTTAAGAGAAGAACTTCAATCCAATGGATTTGCCAAATTTTCGGCAGATCAAATCTTTAATTGGCTTTATAAACGCTGGGAAATGGATCTCGATAAATGGAGTAACGTTTCAGCTAAAATAAAAAAGCACCTTTTAGAAAATTACGATTGCACGCCTCCACAAGTCGCTTGGCAGGCCCATTCCATCGATGGGACTCGCAAGTTTTTAATCGCCATGAGCGACAAGCAAACAGTTGAAGCTGTGGCCATCCCTGCCAAAGATCGACTCACTCTTTGTGTGAGCTCTCAAGTTGGATGTGCCATTGGATGTACTTTTTGTCATACCGGAACCATGGGGCTCAAGCGTCATTTGCAAGCGGGAGAAATCATCGGTCAGTACGTAGCTGTGACGTTGTGGTTGCAACAAAATGTAGCTCCTGATGAGCGACTTACTAATATTGTTTTTATGGGACAAGGCGAGCCTCTGCATAATTTTGATAATGTAAAAAAAGCGTGTGCCACTTTTATGGAAGAGAAAGGCCTCTCCATTAGTCAGCGAAAGATTACTCTTTCGACTTCAGGCTTAGTCCCGCAAATTGAAAAACTCTGGGATTTCCCGCCAGTGAATGTGGCCATTTCTCTTCATGCAGCTCACAACGATATTCGTACTGAATTGATGCCAATTAACAAGGCTTATGATCTCAAACGCTTATTTGAAGCTCTCAAGCAAGTTCCGCTCAAGGCCCATCGTCGTATAACTTATGAATATATTCTCATCGCTGATTTGAACGATCGCATTGAAGATATCGAAGGTCTTAGTGCTCTTCTCACTCAAAAAGAATCTAAAGTGAACTTGATCCCTTTTAATGAATATCCTGAATCAAAATTCAAACGCCCGAGCAATGCTAAAATCGCTTGGTTTCAGAATGAACTATGGGAAAGAGGATATGTTTGTACCGTTCGTACAACCAAAGGCGATGATATTCTCGCCGCCTGCGGACAGCTTAAATCAATGGAAGATCGTTTAAATCTTTGGAACAGCGATGTCATCGAAGTCTAATTAGAAAGAATAAGCAAAGCCTAAACTTCCAGTGTCACTTTTACTTGAAGTTGAATCATAAGTTACAGAATCAATTCCTACAGTTGTAGACCAATGATCATCTATAATCCAAGTCACAAAAAGAGATTTGGTCTTTGAATTATTATCGACTAACTTTGATTTCGTTACAGATCCAGAAACCTCAATTTCAATTTTTTCCCAATTTCCTAAAACCCAAAGTGAATTCTTTTGATCTGGGTAATCGGAAGTCGAGTCGAGACTGGTTGAAGCACTAAAACGATTATTTTTTCCAGTAAAGGTCACTTGAGAAGCATCTTCATAAGAATACTTTGTAGATGAGAGACCAACCGTTAGCCAATCTGTGAGATCTTGCTCAATACTTACTTTAACAAAGGACTGATTAAAATTAACTTCGTTGCGAACAGAACCCAAAGCATTGTTTGTTCTCACTGTTTGTTGATAATTCATTCGACCAAAGCTTAGCGAAAGTGAAGAGTATAGGTCTTCCGTAAAAAGGGGATACTGCGCTCGTGTTTCAAGGTCAGCTCCAGCTCCGACTATTTCTTCCGGCGTTTCCTTGTTTAATCTTAGGGAGAACTTATTGCTAAAAATATCATTCCAATATGAACTTATATAAAAAGAGCCAGCCGTATACTTGCTATTGGTATTATCATTACTTGAAGAGAGGTTTAGCCCGACGGCCCATTGAGAGTCGATTCCCCATGATCCAGAGAATGAATGGTTCTTGTAATCATCTTTCCCTACATCAAGAGTATAAGAAACAGAAGAAGAACGACTTGGTGAAGAGTCCGTTTCATCTTGTGCATAAAGATTTAAACAAATCAAGAGAAGTGAAGTTGATAATAAAGTTCTCATTAGCGATTTCTCCTACGTTCTTTGCGATCCTTTCTTTTTTCATCTCTTTTTGATCTTTGCTCTTTCATCATTTTCTTGCGTTTTTCATGGCGATCTTTCAGTTTATCTAACCTCTTTTTTCTTTCTTCAGCGCTTAAGGATTTCCATTTATTCATTCTCTTTTTAATGATGGCTTGTCGCTCAGGAGAAAGCTTTTTAAAACGCTCGAAATTCTCAAGGGCCCGTTCTCGTTTTTCAGGTGGGAGCTCTTTAAATTTTTTAAATTTATTTTTCAACTCTTCTCGCTTTTCCGGGGAGAGTTCCTTCCATTTTTTGTAACGGTTACGAATTTTGTCCTTTTGCTCTGGCGAGAGCTGTTGCCATCTCTCTTTAGGAGTTGGAGTTTGCCCAGTTTCTTGAGCAAGAATGGGACTTATATTGATGATCATCGCTGTAATAATGAGTATGATCATTTTCATGGTTGGCTCCTTTTCGCATTTTCTTCATTCTTTAAATCTTGAGTAACTAATTCGAGGTCAGTCCATTGATCGAAATCTTGTTGAGGGGTTTCCTGGATTACCTCTAAACTCATTGCAAAGTCTAAGTTCGCTAGAATTTCATCATCGAGAGCATCGGCCATCGCCAATCCCGAAATGATTAATGTTATTTTTATCCAGCTCATCATATGGTTGCTCCAATAAGAATTTGCCAATCTTCTTCTTCAAGTTCCATGGTATCAACTTCTGCAAATAAATCTTGATTCTCAAGCAGTTCCTGCATTTCAATTGATTCCACCACTCCTTCTTCGATAAGAGGCATTGAGGTTTTTTGCCAGCTCCAAAAACTGATAAAGGCTACAGTCATAAGTGAAGCGGCGATCGTTCCCATTTTGAGAAATGAAGTATCTCTTTCATTTTCAATCTTGGAAAAGACATTATGACGAAGCCTCGTTGGAGCTTCTTGAGATAACTTTTTCTGAAGTTCATTCCATTTTTTGTTTTTCATGTGCACCTCTCCAAGCATTTCATTAGGGAATCTTTCCCACGAAAGAGAAGTGATTTCACTGCTCCAGGTTTGATCTTAACTTGATCTGCAATTTGTTGCAGGCTTAGTCCTGAAAAAAGCTGAAGGCTTAAAACTTCTTTTTGAGAATCGGTCAGGTGATTAAAACAATTCTCTACCGCCTCCGAGTGATTTTTCTGAACCAGCAAGTCAAAAGTAGGATCATTAAAGAGTTGGTTTTCATTGATTTGATCATCTTGAATTTCTTCTTTAATCATTGAAGATGAAAGAGCGTCTTTTCTTTTGAAGTGATCAATGATGACGTTTCTAATCATCGCCCAAAACCAAGGACGAAAAGCTTGATCTGTTTTAAAAAGGGAAGCGCTATTAAAGAGTTTGAGAAATACATCTTGGGCCAAATCGAGGCGCGCTTGTTCGTCACTGATCTTCACTCGCATAAAATTCCACACTGAAACCTCATAGCGGTTATAGAGTGCTTCATAAGCTGAAAGCGATCCTTGTTGTATTTTGGCCATCAATTCCTCATCAGTTAAGCCTGCATAAGCCAATACGACAGGGGAACGTAAAAGTTTCGATAGTTTAGATGACATGACAATAGCCTAGGAATTTCAATACCTTAAGTCAAACGAAACTTTTTATAAGAGTCCTCGTATTGACCGATAAGAAGGCATACCGCCTCACCACACATAGGAGTTACCGATGAAATCAATAATCGCCACAGCTATAACAATGACACTTCTTTTGACGTCTGCAGCATTTGCCCAGAATAGTGAAGAGGGGAGTGATATTCAGCACGATCAACGAGAGTTTGGGCAGGGGCAACGTGAAATTCGGAAGGAGTTTCGGCAAGAGCGCAGAGAAGATCGAAAAGATTGGCAAGGCGAAAGAAAGGACAATAGAGAAGATTTAAAAGATGATAATAAAGAACGTCGTCAAGCTCTGAAAGATGGTGAAATTTCAAAAAGAGAATTTAGAAAGGATAAACGAGAAGACAAAAAGGATTTTCGCAAAGAGCGTCGTTCAGATGGCAAATCTTTTATGAAAGATCGCCACAGTGATCGAAAAGATTTTAGAAGAGAGAGACGTACTGAACGAAAAGAGCACAGCAGTCAGCGTCAAGAAAGACGTCAGGAAAGACATCAAGAAAGACGTGGACAGAGAGGAAACTAATTTTTAATTGAATTCATTATACTTAAGCGCCGGCATGTTCGGCGCTTTTTTTATCTAAATAGTACTGATAGTTTCCGGGATAAATTTGGATTCCACCTTTATCGACTTCTAGAACTCTCGTCGCTATAGCATGCAAAAAGTGGCGATCGTGACTTACAATCAAGACGGTTCCTTCATAGCGTTGAAGTGCATCGAGAAGAATTTCGCGCGATTTAATATCCAAATGGTTGGTTGGCTCATCCAAAACTAAAAGATTATTTCTTTGAGAAAACAGCACTGCCAAAATAAGACGAGCTTTTTCCCCTCCTGAGAGATGGCGGATTTTCTTTTTAGTGTCATCGCCTCGAAACAAAAAGGCAGCAAGGAGGTTTTTGACGAAACCATCACTTGCATCGTGGAGAGACTCGCGTATTTGATCGAAGACCGTTTTTTCAGCGTCTAAAACATCGAGAGTGAATTGACCAAAATAACCTGCCTTAATAGAAGGTCCTAATGAGACTTCTCCCGCCGTTGGTTCAGTCATTCCCATAATCGTCTTTAAGAGTGTCGATTTTCCTGCTCCATTGACACCGACCACTGCAACTTTTTCCAAGCGACGAACTGTGGCCGTGAGGTTTTCAAAAACATGGACGGGTTCATTTTTGGAATTAGTCCAATTTTTGGCCAGGTTTTTCATGGTAACGACTTCATCTCCACCGCGTGGAGGCTGGGTAAATTCAAAAGTAATTGTTTGCTGTTCAGGCGGAAGTTCTACTCTCTCAATTTTATCAAGCTTTTTAACTCGAGACTGAACTTGAGCAGCATGAGAAGCGCGGGCCTTAAAGCGCGCGATAAATTCTTCTTCTTTTGACAGCATTTCTTGTTGGCGAGCGTGTTCTGCTTTTATCTGATCATTTCGAATGGCACGTTCTTTCAAATAAAAATCATAATTCCCAGAAAAACTTGTGACTTTTCCATTGCTGATTTCGATGATCTTGTTGCAAACATTATTCATGAAATCGCGATCGTGGGTTGTCATGAAAATGGCGCCTTTGAATATCTTGAGCCAATTTTCCAACCAAATAATAGTTTCGAGATCGAGATAGTTGGTTGGTTCATCCATGATGATTACATCAGGATTCATCACCAAAACTTTGGCCAGAGCAATTCGCATTTTCCAGCCACCTGAAAAATCTTGAGTGAGCTTGTGATGGTCACTTGGCATGATGCCGAGACCTGTCAAAATTTCTTCAGCTCGGGATTCGAGATCGTAGCCTCCAACTTTTTCAAAATCAGTTTGGATCTCTCCCATTTCATCCAAAAATTTCATCATTTGATCTTCATCGATGTCTGGATTTGATACTTCGAGCTCTAATTCTTTCAATCTCTTCTGAAGGAAAGCGACCTTTTTATCACCTTCAATAACTTCTTGCAGAGCTGTCTTGCCCTTCATTTCCCCTACATTTTGAGAAAAGTAAGCAAGTCGCATTTGATCTGGCATTGAGATCTGACCTTCGTCATAACGATCTTCTCCGATGATCATGCGAAACAAAGTAGTTTTACCTGCACCGTTAGGTCCAACCAGTCCTACTTTTTCTCCGGGGTTAATCTGAAAAGTCGCTCCAGAGTAGAGGGCTTCTCCGCCAATAATTTTTGTGAGTTGTGAGACGTTTAACATAGGGGACGATCATGCCCTAAATGATGCAGAATTTCCAGTTATTTGGTTAAGAACCAGTAACGTGGTCTTTCTTGTGACGGCGGTGATTTTGGCGTTTTAGAGGAAGGACCACGAGAAGGTTCTTCAATCTCTTCACTTGCCACATCGCGAGTTTTTGCTGGATCTTCCTCCAGTTTATACTCTTGAGATTCTTCCCACTTATCTTTCTGTACTTTCGGTTTTACCGTTGCTGTTTTCTTAAGCTTGAGTTGTGGAGGTTGATAACTATCTGCCACCGCTGATGCTGAGCAAGTAATCGTCAATAGGGTCAACAGCAAGGCTATTGTTTTCATAAATTCCTCCTTAATCCTCAACTGCTTTATCGGTAGAACTGGACGAAAGGTTTAATACCTGACGAGAACGTTTGGTTAAGTGCTTAATATGTTTACGGAAAAGGAGCTTTTTGCGACTATAAGAGAAGTCAAAATGACTAGTTTTTAACTATGGAGCTCAAAGCAGTGAATACACCACAAAATTCAAATAAGGCCGTCTATGGCGTTTTTATGATTGTTTTCTTTTTCTTCGTCATTTTGATGATGTTTGCTATTTATACCGTGAAGGTTTTTGATCGCGAAGAAGATATGGGTTTACTTGGTAAAGATGGAAACTCCATTGCCGTGATCGAAGTTAATGGTGTGATCATGGAATCACAAAAAATAGTTGAGTTGCTTCAGGCTGCAGATAAGGACAAAGAATCAAAGGCTATTATTTTAAGAATTAATTCTCCTGGTGGAGCAGTTGGTCCCACTCAAGAAATTTATGAAGAGATTCGTCGAATTGATCAAAAATTTGATGAGACCAATGGCAAAGAAGGCAAACCAATCTACGCCAGCTTTTCAAGCATGGCCGCTAGTGGTGGTTATTATATTGGAGCAGCTGCGAGAAGAATTTATGCATCTCCGGGAACAGTCACTGGTTCAATTGGTGTCATCATGGAGTTCATGGATGCTTCAGAGTTAATGGAATTTGCGAAAGTAAAAATGAACAACGTAAAAGCTGGTCGATACAAAGACATTGGTCACCCTAATCGAAAAATGACTGATGAGGAAAAAGATCTTCTCTCTCATACAATGGCGGTCGTGCATAAGCAGTTTATTGGCGACATCATGAAAATGAGAAAAGATAAAATTAAGGGCGACATTGTCGAACTTGCCCAAGGTCAAATCTATTCAGGTGAAGAAGCTCAGCAAGTGGGGCTCGTCGATGAGCTGGCAGGCTTATGGGAAGCTGGTCGTCGCATTCATGAAGAACTCAAGATTGAACAAAAGTTTGGACTTAAGTTTATGAAGAAAAAGAAGAAAATGGGAGTTCTCGACTTTTTAAATAATGTCGACGAATCCATCTCTAATCTTGATTGGAGTGCGATTCTTCAAAAGACTCCAATGCTTATGTATAAAATGTAAAAACGGAGAATAATGTTGCAAGCATTCTACCCTTGGATACAAGAACATTTATTGGCCGTCTTTGCTGTCGGGATAACTCTCGTTTTGGTTTATCAATACATTATTGAGAAAGAATCAGGAGTAAAGCTTTCTAAGCGCTATCGCAATTCTATTTTTGAAGCACAATCAAAAATCTTTTTGAATGCGACTCAGTACTTGATTTCAGGAAACAAAGATCTCGCTATTAGGGAATTTTTAAATGCTGTCGATATCAATCGCGAAACGATTGATACCTACTTTGCCTTAGGCGGATTGTTTCGTAGTAATGGCGAAATAGAAAAGGCCATCTCTATTCATCGCTCACTCATTGCACGTGAAAATATCTCTGAATCGACTCGTCTTCGTGCCCTTAAAGAATTGGCCAACGATTTTGATAAGGGGGGCTTTATTGATAAAGCTATTGAAACCTATAAAGATGTTTTAAAAATTAATCGTGATCAATATGAAGTCATACAATCACTTTGTCGTATTTTTGAAGATATTGAAGATTGGGATCAGGCGTATAATTACAGAGTCATGCTCTCTAAAGTTGGTTATGAAAACCAAGCAGAGACGATCTCCCATATTTTAGTTCAAAAATCGAAGAGCTCATTTGAGAAGGCTGATTTTGCAAAATGCCAGGAAGATCTTGATGATGCCTTTCGTTTCGCACCTTCTGTTTCTGCGAAAATTCTAAGATTGAAGCTTTCACTACAAAAAGGTGAAATGGAGCAAGCTGAAATACAGTTGATGGAGCTCTTAAAAGAGCACCCCATGTATGCGACTTTTATTTTTGAGTCTTTAAAAGGCGATTTCAGGGGAGCTGAGCCCGATAAGGATCTCTTTCAAAAACGTGTTTCTGCCCTTAAAGATTTTTTTCTTGAAATCAATGATGATGAACTTTTATCTTCTCCATCAGTGATGCTCTCTAAAGTTCGCTTATTAAAAGAGAAAAGTAGAAGTGAAGAAGCTTACAATGCTCTTGAAGCTTGGATGAAGCAAAATAAGAATCCTTCTGAAGCCATGAGAATTGAGCACGTAAAACTTCTTATTGAACTTAATAAAAAAGATGAAGTTCTTGTCGAAGCGAAATCACTTCTTGAAAATCTTCATCAGACATTAACTAAGCATTATTGTCGCAATTGTGGGTTTAATTCAGATGATATTTTTTGGAGATGTCCACAATGTCATGAATGGGAAACAATTCAATTTAGGTGGAAAGTCTAATGCTTAAAATTTTACTTCTCCTCATAGGTACCTCGGTTTTTGCACAAGATGAGTTTGTGACCGGTAAAGATATAAAGCTTGTTAAAGTTTCTTATTTTAAATTATTGTTTGGTCACGTTCATCGTAATCCATCTCGTTACTCAAATTCGATGTCGACACTTAGCTGTGGACACCCTGTTAAAGTGTTCGAAATATCATCCAAGGGTTCTAAAGAGAAAACGACTCTTATCAATGGTGAATGGAATTATGTCCAGGTCGGTCCTTATAAAGGGTATATGATGTCCTCCCACCTCACTGACAAAAGACCTACCTGTATGCAGGATCAGTATCCACGATTTTTTGATAGCGTTGGGTTAGAACTTACAGATATGTATTATTGGGGCAAGTTGAATGATCAATATGTTAGCGGTCGATCGAGGGTGAGATAATGAAGTGGATGATAGCTCTTCTCTTATTATCACAGATTGTTCTTGCTGAAGAAGTAAAGAAAGATCCACTTGTCGAAAAGCATGAGACTTTAGATTTTCAAGCAATCAAGGACGTTATAAAAAACGACATGCTTGAAAGTGAAGTGGTAAAACAAAAGAAACAAGTTGCCACAGTTGTAAAGGCCAATAAACGAAAAATTGAGGAAAAATACAATATTCCAGGTGAAGATGAGTTTTGGTCTTTCTTAAGTCAAATGTGGTTAGTTAAAAATGCTCAAATTATAAAGTGGGATTTTCAAAAGCCAGATTACGGTCTTGATACTTCACTCGAAGATCTGCTTGAGAAACTAGGATATTTTGAAGTTCGATTTAACATATTAGTGGTCAACACTCCGGACATTACACACTTTGCGCTTCCGACTGAACCTAATCGTTATTTGCTACTCCTGTCCCTTCCATTTATAAGAACTCTTGATTTAACTAAAGTTGAAATTTCACTACTTCTTTTAGAAGATATTTTGCGGGCCAAGGCTGGATTCTTTATGAACTATGTGGCCACTGCTAAATTAAGATCAATTATAGGATCAAATTTTTATGGAAAAGCCTTTCCAAAAGAAGTGATGACTGAAGCCCTTAAGAAATATGATGAGATGGTTTTCGATAAAGGTTTTAGTTTTAATCAGCAATTCGAAATAACGAAGCAGATGGATAAGCTTGTGAAGAGCGATTTGGTGACTTGGAATGCTTATTATCAAATGTTGATTAAAATAGATAATCTCAGCAAAAGTAATCCTCTTTATTTAAAATATTCTAAAATTTATCCATCACCTGAGATGCAGTTAAACTGGCTAAAACCGAATACAAAACAAAATGAATTTTAATCGAGTCATTGACTATTTTTACAAAGACCTCCCTAATGGGGGAAGACAGGCTGCTTATATAACAGTCCAATTTGCTATTTATTTTATCATCTATATCTGCGTGATTTCTTTGGCTTCTTTTTTTCATTTTCAATTAAATCACTCCCTTTCCATTATTGAAGATTGGTTAAGATTGAACGGCTGGAAAACGTTGATTATCGCCAAGTCCATCAGCTTTTTTATTCCTTTTAAGTTTCTTATTATTCGTTTTGATGTTCGTTCGACGATTAGGAGCCTTTTACAAGAAACTCAAGGAAAATGGGAGATGAGCTTCCTTGTTATTATCGTCACGAATTATATCCTTTTTGCATTTTTAACTGCGCCAGTTACTCAAGTTCAATTACTTCCTTCTTTTGGAAATCAAATATTAATTTATCTCTCCAATACATTTGTTTTCTCTCTGGATATTATTTTCATCGCCTTACTTGATCATCTTTATCCCCTCAATAAGAGATCGCGATTTTTAAGAGATATAACCTATGCTTCTCTGATTTCAGTTCTATACAAGCTAAGTCTTCAAATAGATGGCAATGAAGTTCGTTTTCTCTTCTTCCAACTCTTTCTTTTGCTGCAGATCCTTCATTGGAAAAAATTAAATTGGTTGCACCCTTTAATTTTTATACTTGTGGTGATTGCACCTCTTCAAGCTTGGTTTGGACTCGACATCATTTTAAAAGGGGAATTTTCTCCTCTGATTCCGAGTAAGAATCTAAACTGGTCCGAAATTTTCGCCATATTATTTATCTATTTAGCCTATATACGTTTCAAAGGAGAAAAAGCAAGTGGGACAAAGTGATTTAAACATTCTCGAAATTATTTTGCATTCTGGTCTCATTGTTAAGTCAGTGATGCTTATTTTATTATTAGGCAGCGTTAGTTCCTGGGCACTCTTTTTTGCAAAAAAAGCTCAGTTCCTCAAGGCCAAACATGCTGACAAAGGATTTCTTAATATCTATCGAGGCTGTACCTCTTTGAAAGAGGCGCACGGTCTAACTCTTAATCTTCCAAGCTCACCACTTAAGATTATGTTTGATAGTGGTTATAATGAGCTCTCTAAGATTAAGGAAAGCGCCGGCGGCAATGAACCCATTGCAGTCGTCAAAAGTCATTTCCAATCAATGGGACTTGGAGCCCTCGAACGTGCGCTTCGAATGGGGATGAACAGTTCAAATGTTCAATTAGAGAAGTCATTATCAGTCTTAGCAACAATTGGTTCAATTACTCCTTTTATCGGACTATTTGGAACAGTTTGGGGGATTATTGATTCCTTCAGAGGGCTGGCAGGCGGAGGGGCGACCCTCGATGCAGTGGCCCCTGGTATTGCTGAAGCCCTCGTCGCTACTGCGGTCGGTTTGTTTGCGGCCATTCCTGCTGTTTGGTTTTATAACCGTTTCAACTCACAGTTAGGTGAGTTTCAAGCTGAAATGGAAAACTTTGTGCAAGATTTTCTCAATGTTGTAGAGAGATCAATCATTCACAGATAAAGAGGCTTTTTATGGGAATGAATACTGGAAATAAAAAAGGGGCAATCTCCGATATCAACGTTACTCCGCTCGTGGATGTGATGTTGGTTTTGTTGGTGATCTTTATGATTACGGCACCTTTGATGTTAAATGGTATCTCACTTGAGTTGCCAAAGACCAAAGAAGTTAATCCCTTGAATCTTTCTACCACTCAAATTGTGTTGTCGCTCACTCGAAGTGAAGAGCTTTTTATTGGGAAAGATAAAATTCTTGAGAGTGAAATTATTGCGGAAATTAAATCAAAATTTAAACAGAATAAAACAGACGTCATTTATTTGCGTGCTGATTACGGAATTAAGTATGGTTCCGTTGCTAAATTAATGAGCTTTCTGAAAAGAGGGGGAATTACTAATATTGCCCTGGTTACTGAAATAGAGACGAATGAATAATATTAATCGCTATACTTTTTTTTCTCTTTGCTTTCATGCTGCTTTTTTTATAGCAATGTTTTTTTATTCTCAGAAAATAGCGCATCAAACAGATCTTAATAAAGATTTTAATATGAAGCTTGTGCAAGCTTCGGTGCGAGTCGATGTTGTGGCCATGCCTAAAATGACTTTTAAGGAATTGAGGGATATGGAGACTCATCCACCAGTGGAAGAGTCTGCTCCAGCTCCAAAGGCAGAAGTACCTAAGGATTTAGGTGGAGCTGAAGATAAGGTCTTTGAGAAGGAATCTAAAAAAGTTTCTTTTAATGATCTTATTTCTAAATACAATAAACCTAAAGTTGCCGACGCTAAGAAAAATTCTAAGAGTGATGGAAAGGGAATTAACGATAAAGTAAAAGACTCACTTAAACAGCTCGTCATATCAGGCAACAAGTTGAAGTCGGGAACAGCGTTAACTGGAAGTAAGGGCGGAATAGGGGAAGAAGCTGGAGCTTATTTAGGTAGCCTTCCTGAACACGTTCGGCCTTTATGGAAGTTGCCAAGTTTTCTCATGTCAAAAAATTTAACCTGCCGTATTCGAGTCTTTTTGTCTGCTAATGGGAAGGTTCTTAATGCCGTCGTTCTTGAATCTAGCGGAGATAGCGAATACGATAAGAGATCACTGGATGCGGTAAGATCGGCTTCTCCTTTTCCAAAGCTTCCTCCTGAACTTGTGGCAGCCGGAACAAAAGGCGAAATCGTTTTGGGCTTTCCTCTTTAACAATCACCGAGGTTTTTATGAAAAAAAATATATGGGTATTATTCCTACTTCTCCTTACAAACACTGTGATTGCTCAGGATAACTTAACAGTCGTTGCGATTGGACAGGCGACTTTGCAGAAAACGGAAGTTGCGGTCGTTGCCTCAAAACGCAGTTTTACGAATAGTGAAAATATAAAAAAGGCTAATGAGATATTGACCATTATTAAAAATGACCTCTCATTTTATAAGAAGAAATTTTCAGTTAAGGCCACTGAAGTTTCTCAAGCAACAGATGCTTCTGATTGGAAAAGTAAAAGTGTGGATTTCTTGATCGTTCTCGAAATGACAAGTGCTCAACCTTTTACAGTTAAAGCGATAACTTATTCAGTGAAAGAAAATCGTTCACTTTCTGAAAAGGTTTCTAGCAACAGTAATTTGAGAAGAGCTGCCCATGAGCTCGCCGATAGCTCTTTTCAATCAATAACGGGAGACCCTTCGATTTTTAATTCTAAAATTCTCTTTGTTTCAGACCGAGACAGCCGTCGTGGAGATGCTATTAAAGAGCTCTACTTGATGGATTTTGACGGAGGCAACAAAACTCAATTGACTCGTCATAGAGGTATGGTCATTAGTCCCGATATCTCATTTGACGGAAAGAAAGTAGTCTACTCTTTGATAAAAGAGGGAAGAAGTTCAAAGCGCAATATCGATCTTTATTTAATGGATCTCGATACCAAAGAGTCAAAACGAATCTCCTCGCGACCAGGTATCAATTCAGGAGCCATTTTTATGCCCGATGGAGTGAATATCGCTTTAACTCTCAGCCATGAAGGTAATGCTGAAATTTATTTGATGGATATGAACACTCAAAAGCTTAAGCGAATCACCAATCACTATTCTCCTGATGTTGACCCATCTTTTAATAAGGCTGGAGACAAGATGGTTTTTCTCTCTGGTAGATCGGGGATGCCGATGATTTATATGATGGATCCACGCTCTCAAGAGAAAGATGTTCGTCGAATCAGTTATGTTGGTGAATTCAATGCTACCCCTCGCTTTTCTCCGGATGGAAAAGAGATTGCATTCTCTTCTTGGTTAGATAATCGCTTTGATATTTTTCGTCTGGACTCTGATGGCAATAATTTAGTCAGATTAACGAAGGATTTTGGATCAAATGAGGACCCGACTTATTCAAATGATAATGAATTCATAGCCTTCTCTTCTCAGCGTGTACTTTCAAGGACTAAGGCCGTCCATAATATCTACATTATGGACCGCGAAGGTGATATTTTTGGGTCGATCACGGAAAATTATGGAAACTGTATAACTCCTAGATGGTCTAAGTAATCGTTTTTACGAAATACCATGAATTTTTTTTAAACACTTGAGCAAATTAGTCTTGTAAAAATTACTGACGCATTGTATTATTTTCAAGAGACTTGATGCATAGCATTTAAACAACCTCATCAATCATTTTGACTAGGAGATAGACAATGAGCGTGGAAAAATCAGAAAGTTTGACACTCAACGAGAACCTACTGTCTTCACTTTTATCGACATTAGACGAAGACATCTTTTTCGCTGAATTGGGTGGATTCCTTCACACTCTTGTTGGATCTGACAGTACTTCTATCTATATCGTGAAAGAAGATCTATCTGCTGAATTGGTTTCAATCAACGGTGAAGTATTGAAATCAAAAAGCCACATCGCTAAAGGTGAAGGCCCAGTTGGACACATTATAAGAACAAAACGTCCTTATTTCTCAAACAATGCTCAAAGAGATCCCGTTTTCATGCACAAATTAAGCGAAAATGTTCAATCTGAACTTTGCGTACCTGTATCACACGAAGGCATCGTCATCGGATCAGTTCACTTTCAAAATACAAATGCTGAAAAATCATTTTCACGTGAACATATCAACCAAGTCTTAGAAATTTTAAACTTCGTTAAGAAGCCACTTTCTAATATGAAGATGTACTTAGCTGCTAAGCATTTGAATCAATCACTTCAAAAGCAAGTAGAAGTTAAGGAAAAAGAATTAAGAGAAAAGAGTCGTTCTGTAACGATGAATGATTCTTTCAAAATTGAAGAAAAACCAATCATGGGTAAATCTCCAGCGATGAAGGAAGCTCTTCATTTGGCAGACAAAGCTGCTGCAGGAAATATTAACGTTCTTCTAACTGGTGAAGCTGGTTGTGGCAAAGAGATGATCTCTCGCAGAATTCACTGTCGTGGCCACCGCGCGGAAGCTGCCTTTATCTCAATCGATTGTGAAGCTTATCATGAGCTTCAACTTGAAGAAGAAATTTTTGGTAAAGAAATTCGTGACGGAAAAGAGCACCATGTTAAGCCAGGTATGCTTGAACTTGCTCAAAACGGAACAATCTTTATTAGCAATATCTCATCATTATCAATTCACCTTCAGTCAAAGTTGAATTTGTTTATTCAAGACAAGTTGGCCTTTAGAGTTGGCGGACAAGTTCCTTATAAAGCTGATGTTCGCATTATTTCTTCAACGAGAAGAGATTTAACAGCAATGGTATCAGATGGACTCTTCAGAGAAGACTTGTTCTACTCACTAAGCACTATCAAAATCAATGTTCCTTCACTTAAAAACCGCAAAGAAGATGTGATCGAATTGGCGATGTTCTTCTTAAACCATAAAAGAAAAGTTGAAGAGCAAAAATCATTTTCTCCTGGTGCTCTTAAGGCCCTCGAAGAATATACATGGCCAGGTAACGTACGCGAGCTTCAAAACGTTGTAGAACGTGCTTATATCTTGTCAGACAATAGAATTGTTGAAAAAGATCATCTTTCTGAACAAGTAACAACAATTCAAATTCCTCAAGAGGAAGTCGACGAAACTGAAGCAGAATTGTACAAGTTTTCTCAAATGACACTTGATGAATTGGAAAGAAGACATATCTGTATGACACTTGATCATTTGAGTGGCAACAAAACCAAAACGGCCAAAGTTTTAGGGATTACTGTTAAGACACTTTATAACAAGCTCCATAGCTACGGACTCATTGAAGCAAAAGAAGCTCAGTAATTTTTAAATAATTTTTTGGAGGATTTGGATATGAGTGCAACGAACAAAGAACAGCCGACAGCTCAAGAAGTAGTGGTTAAGATTTCAAGAAATTTTAGAAATACTTCAGAAGTTGAGAATTTTTATCGCTTCATCCATGATAATGATATGCGTCGTGAAGCTAGAGCTTTATTAGACCATGTTTATAGAAAATTGCTGGCAGCGAGAAAAAAGAATAAAGATCTGGTACAATAAATAGGTTAATCTTAAGCCGGTGTTCGCACCGGCTTTTTTTTGTTCAAGGATGAACGGTCAATGGATATCTCAAATAAGAATCGCGTAATCTATGATCCTATCTATGGATTTATCAAACTCACTCCCGTTGAATGGGAAATTATCCATTCACCCTTTTATCAAAGATTAAGATGGATCAAGCAATTGGGCTTCACTTGTTATGTCTTTCCAGGGGCAGAGCATTCACGCTTTGGTCATTCTATTGGGGTTATGTTTAATGCTCAAAAAATACTCGAATCTTGTGATCGTGCTGTAGAGTTTGGCGACCTGGTCGATTCTCATTGCATGACTAAAGAGAAAATTTACCATCAATCAATTCGTTTAGGAGCACTACTTCACGATCTCGGAACCTTTTGTTTTTCTCACACAACAGAAGCGGCTTATATTCACTTTGGCGAAACGACTAAGAAGAAAAATGGAAAAGGACTGCAAGATGATCACGAGAATTTAGGTGCGTTCATTATTAAGAACACTTACAAAGCTGGTGGCATTTCTAAAATCTTAACCGACCACGGTTTTGATCCTCAACGTATTTCAGACTTGGTCAAAGGCGTGGATCCATCTGTCATTGCCAATCAAATTTTACACTCTGAAATCGATTGTGATCGCATGGATTACCTCCTTCGAGACGCCCATTATACAGGACTTAAATATGGGGCTTATGATCGTGATTATTTGCTTTATCACTTTAAGGCCCGAAAAGTAGGAGATCACGAAATTTTAACGATCAAGCACAATGCACTTCATTGTGTTGAAGACTTTTTGATGTCGCGATTCTCTTGGTACAGCCAAGTCATCCGCTCTCCTCGTGGAGCCAAGTTCGATGCGATAGCAGAGAGGTTATGCTATTATTTCCTCGAAAAAGGATTGATTTATCGTTATAGCGACCTGCTTGAAATGATCGAAAATGATCCGATTAAATTTTATCAATTCAATGACAATTATTTTATGGGATTAGTACATAAGCATTACCACCAAGGGGATCTCGATAAAAAACCAAAAATAAAAGATATGGCGTTAACTCTATTGATTGAAAAAGGGGCGCGAAGTATTCGTTGTGAAGAATTAAAGCAAAGACTCGTTTCTCAAGACAACGCCCAAGAAATTGAGAAGCATCACAAACGTGCCGATGCCAAAATTGAAGAGATCATGCGCTTAGTAGAAGAAGAGGGTGGAGATCTTGATTGGGTGATCGCTGATAATCCTAAAAAAGATATAGTTTTCGTGAAAAGTCATCAGCAAATCGTTAAAGGCATGAAAGATCAACACAATGTTCTCCTCGAGAGAGATCCGGTCAAAATATCCTACGAAAATGGTGACATTCGATTACTTGCGGAAGTAGAGAACTCAGTTATTTCTAGGCTTCAAAACACTGTTAATTATATTCCCAACCTCTTTTGCTCCCAATCTGCATACGATTTATTGCTCTCCAAAGGAATAATTGACGAGGTTAGGGTGCCTCTCTAACAATTGCTTTCAATCTCTGTGATGAAATCAGATTCAACCTTAGAATAAGATTATCTTTTGATTATTCCAAGGAGGGGATATGAATCGTTCAATGAGCGTTGTTGGCGCTTTTCTTTTTACTTTAAGTGCCCATGCAAATTGGATTGAAAGTCCTAATCGAATTTTGATTAAGTCTTCAAATGCTGAGAACGTCATCTCAATGCTCAAGAATAAAAGCCAAACAGAACTCAAAGTTGAGAGATGGGGACAACCTCTGTCTAGCGGTGAAGTTTTTGCAGTTGAATCCGCTTCACCCTTTCTTCTGACTTCTTTGTCTTCTGAATTTAAAAATGATCAATCTATTGAGTGGATTGCGCCTGTTCGGAGTTTCGAAGGTGATCCTCGAGAATCTCTAGTAAATGATCCTCAGTTCGCTAAGCAATATCATCACGAAATGATTAACTCTGATCAAGCTTGGAGCTACAGAGAAGGCGAAAGTGAAGTCGTGGTTGCCGTTACGGATGACGGTTTTGATCTAACTCATGAAGACTTAAAGTCTTCTCTTAGTATTAACGCTTTAGAAATTCCTAACAATAATATTGATGATGATCAAAATGGCTTCGTTGATGATGTTCAAGGTTGGGATTTTGCTGAAGGGGATAATAATCCCATGAGTGACTCAAAGAATGGTGCCCATGGAACTCACGTCGCAGGAATTATTGCTGGAACATGGAATAATGGAATTGGTATCACAGGTATGGGGCCGATGGTAAAAGTGCTTCCGATTAAGTTTTATGGTTCGGGAAGATGGACAAATGAAATTGTATTAAAGTCTTATCAGTATGCAGCTTTAAGAGGAGCAAAAATTGTAAATACCAGTTACAACATTGACGGTTTAGCGGAAGATCAAATTTATTTGGAAGCCGTTGATACTGTTTATCGTAATGGTGGACTGGTTTTTAATTCAGCTGGAAATGGTGGTGCTCATCAGTCAGCCCGTACTAAGGTTGAAAAAATTATTCTCGTTTCTTCTGTGCAATCAGGAAGTAAAAGATCTAATTGGGATGTGAAAAGTTCATTTTCAAATTATGGATATGGTGTAGATATCGCTGCTCCCGGAAATCCTATTTTATCGTTAGGTAGAGGCAACAAGTATATGGAAATGAGTGGAACTTCGATGGCTTCACCTGTCGCCGCCGCTTCGATGGCCTATCTCTGGAGTGTTTATCCAGAAAAAAGTCGGAGAGAAGTTTTAGCGATGCTCACTATGTCTTCTGACAATATCAACGGCGCAAATTCTCGCTATACAGATAAACTGGGCGCTGGAAGAATTAACTTGGCCAAGGCCGTAACTGAAAAATACGGCACACTCAAAATTCAGGGCATTGAATATGATGCTAAAACGAAAGTTTTATCCCTACGTCTCTGGGGTGTGATGAGAGAGGGTTTAAGAGGACAAGGAGCTTTAATAGTGACAGATCAAAAAGGACTCCAATCTTCTCTTACACCTATCAATAGTTACGAATTAGGGACTAATGAACTCAGGTATTCAGTGGCTTTACCTGCTGGCCAATATGAATTGAGGGCCATCTCTTCAGGCTGGAAAGATGCTTTTGGAAGAGATTTAGACGGTAATCGAGACGGTCAAGTAGGCGATGATTGGATGGATACTCTAAAAATCTAGAAAAGTTAGTCATTTTTATACACATTAAGGATGGACCGCTGGACGCAAGTCCATCCTTTTTGCTACAATAATACGTGAGCACCGTTCAGGTGACGCAATTCAATCAGGATGATTGAAAGACTTAAGGAATAGTCGGTATGTGGCAGAAAACGTTACAGGGAAGTAAATCAGAAAAGTTATCCCACTCTTCTCTGGGGACACTTAAAAATTCGAGTATCGTCTTTTATCTAGAAGATGTTTCCCTTAAATACGGAGCCATTGATGCTCTTAAAAATGTTCATCTTAAAGTAGAGAGAGGCGAGATCGTTTTTCTTACAGGAATTTCGGGGGCAGGAAAAACGACATTGCTTAAAGTGTTATCAGGTTTAGTAGAACCAGATCAAGGTAAAGTCATTGCTCCTCATCGTGGTGGAGATAGAAAGTTATTTGTCGCCAATATCTTTCAAGATTTAAGGCTGATTGAGAATAGAACTTGTGAAGACAATCTCTGGACCGCCTATGATCGCAGAATTTATCGCAATAAAAATGAATTCAAGCAAGATCTTGATGAGCTCGCAAATATACTAGGAATCGCAGATCGCCTTCATCTTAAAGTTAAAGACGCTAATGGGGGACTTAAGCAGAAAGTTGGTTTTATGCGTGCCCTTTTAACCAGACCTGATGTGGTTTTAGCGGACGAACCTACCAGCTCACTTGATTATGACAATTCAAAAAGACTTTTTGATATTTTGAATCTCTACAATACAAAAAGAGGGATGACCGTCATTTGGGCTTCACATAATAGAGAAATGATTGCCAAGTTAAGTGGTCGAATTGTTCATCTAGATAAGGGACGCTTAGTCTATTCGGGGAATGCATGCTTTATTTAAATCTCACTTTTACGCTTATGCGAAAACATTTTATTTCTTGCTTAAGCTTTGGCTTAAGTTCCATGCTCATTTTTACTTTGTCGGTTCAGCATCTCTACGTTGATGAAGTTTTAGGAAAAAAAATTGAATCTCCTAAATCATTCTTTCATGCTCTAGTCGCTGGCACTGAAAACCATCAAAGATTGGCAAGAAAGCTAAGAGAATTGCCCGGGGTCGAGTCAGTTAACATTGTTAATGAAAAGGACTTGAAAGCTGAATGGAAAAATATCATGTCGAGTTGGAACATTGGTGATCTCGACAAGTATACTGATTTTATTGATGATCATTATGCAGGATTGAAAGTTATTTTTAAAGAAGCCCTTACTGAAAGAAGTGAGGGATTAGTGATGGAATATGTTCAGCGTTTAGTGGGCAAGGACAACGTTACTTTAAGTTCAATAAAGAGACCTGAAGCTGAACTCTTTAAAGTGCACAAAAAATCTCCAATCGAGAATCCTCTCAATTGGGTTTATGCCTTTTTGGCGTTTATTTGGATTGGTTCTTTGTTCTCGTTGTCGGAAAATCTTCAAAGAGAAAGTTACTTGATAGAGAATTTCCAAAGAGTTGATGGGGTCCAGCTTAAGAGTTCGCTGGTGCTTCTGTTTACTTTTTTATTGCCACTCGTGGGATTAAATTTTTTATGGGGCAATCCTTCACTCATTGGCGGGGGAATTGCTCTCGGTATGATTGTTTTCGTTTTTTTAGTCATGGGACTAAGGAAGTGGTCTTGGCGTTAAAAAGTCTCTCTTTTTTATTTTTATTTTCAACCGCTTTTGCTGCAATTGCTCCACCGCAAGCGACAACCGTCGAGCAATTGAGAAATGAAGCTGTTTCTAGAAAAAAAGAGATTGCTGTTCTCACAACAAAAATTAAAAATCTTGAAAACAGTCTGAATCAGGCTAATAAGAAATTTTTGTCTACAGTTAAAGTTAGAAAAGATATCGAAGAGAGCTTGAGTTTAGTGGAGAAAAGACTTCACCAAGGCCAAGCAGAAATTCAAAATCTTCAAAATGAAATAAATAAACGGATGAAGATTGCCGTGGTTAATTCTTTGGGCGGCCAATTGAATGCAAAAGATATGATGGCGCATAAATTTATAATGATTTCTTTGCAGTCTCAGTTGAAAGAATTGGAGACAGTAGAGAAAAGTAATTTGAAGCAGCAATTAGAGCTTCAAAGTCAGCAAGAAAAACTGACTGAATATGTCACCCTCGAAAATGACCTAGGGCAATTGTTGGGTGATCTCGAAATTAAAAAAAGTGATGCTGCAAAAAGTTATTTAGTAGAGAGAGAAACCTTAGAAAAGATCCAACTCAAACTCGCAGCTACTCAAGCAACTCAGAAGATCAAAAAACAACATAGTAAGCTTAGTTCAAGTTTGCTTGCTATCTACGCTCCACCTATTGAGGAATTCTTGTCTGTAGAATACAAGAAGAAAGGAGTCACCTTTAGTTACTCTGGAAAAAAACCAGTGCTGGCAACTCAAAAAGGGCGAATTTTATTTACAGGTTCACTTTCGACTTACGGTAATGTTGTCATGATAGATCATGGTGATGAGACACGATCAGTCATACTTGGTCAGTTTACCCCTAAGGTAGAAAAAGGTATGATTGTAAGTACTTCAGACGTCTTGGGCTACACTCAGGAAGAATCCTCAGGAAAGGGAAAAATTTACTTTGAATTACGGCAAAAAAATAAAGTTCAAAACACATTCCCATTACTTGATTCTTCCAAGTTCGCTGCTCATTCACTTAATCAGTCAAAAATATAATTTCAATAATATTCTAAGAGGTTTCTCATGCTAACGTTTCGTAAGCTATCTACGATTGCTATTCTCATGCTTTGTTTAAATTCAACTTTTGCTGCTGGAAAAAAAGGCAAGACTGTAGATGCTCCAACAAATACAGATCGTTCAAGATTTGAGAAGTTAGAACTCTTCAATAAAGTACTTTTTCTAATAGAGTCTCAATATTATAGAGAAGTCGATACTGATAAATTAATCTCAGGGGCAATTAGAGGAATGATGAACACGCTTGATCCACATTCTCAATTTTTGGATCAACAGGTATTTGCCAAAATGCAAGAAGACACTAAGGGAGAATTTGGTGGACTTGGAATTGAAGTGACTCAAAAAGACGGAGTTCTACTTGTTATTACTCCAATTGATGACACTCCGGCTTTTAAAGCAGGTATAAAAGCTGGAGATAAAATTGTCGAAATCAATCACGAACCAACTATTGGCCTGACTTTAGACGAGGCCGTTGATCGCATGAGAGGCAAGCTCGGAGATAAAATTAATATTGGTATCGTTCGTGAAGGTGGAGAAGGAATTAAACAATTTGTTTTGAAAAGAGAAATTATCAAGATCGAAGCAGTTAAGTCTGAATTGATTGATGGTCAATTTAGTTATGTCCGCTTAACTCAATTTCAACAAGGCTCAGCTGAGCAAATGATTGCAGCCTTTAAAAAACATCGAAAAGAAAGTGAAGCGAAGGGAGGTTTGAAAGGTATTATTTTTGATCTTCGTTCAAATCCTGGCGGATTGCTTGATGAAGCAGTAAATGTTTCTTCAATTTTTATGAAAGATGGAATTGTCGTTTCAACTGAAGGTCGAGATCCTAAGCAAAAAGAAATCCGTTATGTTAAAAAGAGTGGTTATAAAGAAACTGAAATACCTGTTGTCGTTTTAATCAATGGCTCATCAGCTTCGGCTTCAGAAATTGTTTCAGGAGCTTTACAAGATTCGAAGCGCGCTATTATTATGGGATCACAGTCATTTGGTAAGGGTTCTGTTCAGAATCTTATTAAGATTGATGACCAACAAGGTGTAAAATTAACAATTGCACAGTACATGACTCCATTAAATCGTAAAATTCAGGCCATTGGTATCACTCCTGATGTCCAGCTTGATGACTTTGAAGCAAGCTGGGTTGAAAGTAATCGTCGCGAAGGCCGTTATCTCCGAGAAGCAGACCTCAGAAATCATCTAACTGCCACAATTGAAACAGACGAAGAAAAGAAAGCTCGTGAAAAAAGAGAGTATGAAGATCGTAAGAAACGTATCGAAGAAATAAAGAAAGCTCGTAATCAAAAGAAAACGACTGTCGCTACAACTGAGGATGATGATCAAAACCGTAATATAAAGCCGAGTGAAGATTATCAAGTTATTCAAGCGGTCAATTACATTAAAACAATTGATGTTTACGAAAGCTTAAAAAAATAATGGGACATAAATGTCTGAAGCAAGTGAAGAGTGGACAGTCTCAGAGGTTGTCTATTCGATTAAAAACAATTTAGAGTCCGAGTTCATCAGCTTATTTGTAACTGGTGAAGTCTCTAATTTGTCAGCTTCAACTGCCGGTCATTATTATTTTAATCTTTCTGATTCTGAAGCTTCTTTGAGCTGTGCCCTTTTTAGAGGTGATGCCCTTCGAAATCCAGAAGTTAAAAAAATCAAAAATGGTGATAAAATTACATGCACTGGTTCAATTAGTGTTTATGTGAAAAAAGGTCAATTTCAATTAATTGTTAAAAGAGTTTCAGCTGCTGGACGTGGAACACTTTTCGAGCAATATGAACTTTTAAAAAAGAAGTTAGCCTCAGAAGGTTTGTTCGATGTTGAGAACAAAAAGGCCATACCCAAGTTTCCTCAGCGAGTAGCTATCATTACTGCTCCAGGTGGAGCTGCTTTACAAGACTTTTTGAATATCTTTGAGAGACGCTCTATTTCGATGGATATTGTCATAATCCCTGCTGTTGTTCAGGGTGATGGATCAGCCGCTAGTTTAAGATCGGCCCTTCACCGCTGTATTGAATATCATTTGAAAAATCCACCGGAGAAACAATTTGATGTTGTAGTCCTTGGAAGAGGTGGGGGAGCGATAGAAGACCTTTGGTCTTTTAATGATGAAGCATTGGCCTGGGATATCTATAATTGTCCCATTCCGACGATTAGTGCTGTCGGCCACCAGGTCGATTATACAATTGCCGATTTTGTTGCCGATTTTCGCGCCGAAACTCCTTCTGCGGCTGCTGAAGTATTAACAGAATATCAAATGAGTGTGAAAGAGAATCTTAGCAATCAGATTCGTAACCTTCAGCAACAAATGGCATCAATTCTTAATGAAAAGAAAAGCGCCCTTTCAATTCGCCACCCTCAAAAGGCCATCCAGAAATTAATTTCAAATATCTATGAGCTAAAACATCGATTCGTTAAACTTCATTTTGAAGAAAGATCTCTGCAGCTTCTCAGATTAGACGAAAAACTACAACTTATGGATGAGCTTGAAGTTCGAATGAACGATGCAATTGGTGAAAGAATAAGAGAAGAAAAAGAAAAACTTGAACATAAATTTCAAATTTTAGAATCCTTAAATCCCAAAAATGTTTTAAGTCGTGGTTACAGTTTTGTGACATCTCAAAAAGGTGATTGCATTTCAAATACTACAGACTTTGAAACACTTGATAATGAAAGTGAATTGACTTTACATTTTCATGATGGAATTGGGAAAGTTGTCAAACGGAGTTGAACATGAAACAGATCTTAATTTTTATACTCATTTTTTCCAGTGCTTGCTCTCAGGTTAAGCCCTTGCAAAAGGCTGAAACTTCTTTATCAACGAAACAAAAAGTTTCTCCAATTGTGGTCCAGAAACTTACCATTAAGCCAGGCGAAGTCACTAAATTGAAATTTTCATTTCCGGTTGATATAACAAAAATTAACTGCTCAGAAAAAGATATAACTGTGTTCAGAGAAGAAGATCATTATTCGGCTTTTGTAGTAGAATCTTATTTCTCAAATTTTAAACCTTTTAATTGTACTGCTAACAATATCAAAATTGCTGAGTATCAGGTTTTACCAAAGGAGTTTCCTTCCGAAACCTTAAAAGTTGATATGAAGAGAGTTGTTTTATCTAAAGCCGATCAGAAACGTGTTCAAACGGAGCAGATCTTTTTAAATAGCGTATATAGGGCTTCGCCTCAAAATCCTATGTTCTCAGAGGCTTTTGAGTTGCCTATTGATTCTGAAATCACTTCAATCTATGGATCGCGAAGAGTATTTAATAAGAAAAAACAAACTCAACACCTCGGAACAGACTTTAGAGCACCAGTTGGAGAGCCAATTAAAGCTGCAAATGCTGGACGAGTCGTAGTTGCAAGAGAGCTTTTTTTCACAGGGAATACTGTAACCATTGATCACGGACTTGGCATTTTTACCATTTATGGACACCTTTCAAAGCTCAATGCTGTTGAAGGTGAAATGGCACCTCAAGGGGCGATAATTGGTCTGTCTGGGGCAACAGGAAGAGTGACAGGACCGCATCTTCATTGGGGTGTTAAGATTGAGGGCGAATTTATCGATGGTCACTCATTGGTCAATTCAAGTAAGTAGGCATCATGGACTTATTAGATCTGGCGCAAGGTTATCCTTATATCAATATCGTATTTGATAAAGATTTAATTAGTCATTTTTCTTATCTTAATGATTTTGTTCACTACAAAAGTTTTAAAGAAAAAGAAGTTAAGGACTGGGACGAATTAAATCTCAGTGGAGTTGTCGTTTTTGCCTCTGAAAACCTCACTGCTCAAGATTGCCAAAGGCTCAAAAAGAAATACCCCTATTGTTTTATCTTATCGAGCGAAGCAAAACCTCATTTGGGTTCTGATGTGCTTCCTCTTGATTTTGAGAACCAAAATGAATTAAGAAAAGTTTTAAATGAAATTGATCAAGCTGGTTTCAAATTACAGTTAAGTGAAAATCAAGTGGAATGGTTGAATATTCTTCATAAGATGAATAAAGAAGCCAAAGACTACCTGGCCATTATCTCCAAAGAGATTCTAAGCCAATTTAAAACTTCTCATTTATCTCAAGATGCTCAGGAGATGATTACTTTTTTTAAAGAATTAGCAGTTCTAAGACATGAAGCTTTTTCTTGTTCTGATCATGGTGATTTCTTTAAAGTCATTAATACCTTTTTAAAGAAATGGGATTATTTAAGTGATGTCGGAGTAGATGATCGCGATTCCCTTTATAAAGAGCTCTCCCAAGTCGGTCGAAATTATTATTATGTTCCAATCCCTCGTAATGATGAATTCATTTATTTACGGTATTCACTCAATTCAAAAAAAGGTTCATTCAAATATGTCATATTTGTCGTCCTTTTCAATTTAGTTGATACCTATATCTTTCGAGATCAGTTGCAATTTGAAGCTAAAAATGAATCAATGTTACTCGATCTCATATTTAAGAATTTTCCCTATCCTTTGGCCCTTATCACGGACAAAGGAGATCTCCTTGCCCACAATAAATCGTTTGAACGTTTGGATGTTCTTCCCAATCGACTATTGTCTTTTGAAAATGATGATCAACTGATGTTACAAAATATTCAGTACGACATTCAACGAATTAAAATCCAAGGGAGAGAAGAAATCCATCAAGCAGTAAATCTTTTTGTTCTTTGTTCAATTCATTCAAAAATGGTGAATACTTTTTCAGAGGCTCAACTCAATGGAATGTCTAATGAGCAATTGGGCATTATCAGCAGTTCGATTGCGCACGAACTTAAAAATCCAATTGCCGGTATTTTGGCGGCAATTGATTATCTTTTAATCGCGGATGAATTTGACAGCGAGATCATACAAGACCTTAAAGACATGAAAGAGAGTTCAAAAAGATGTCGTGAGCTCATTGAGATTTTTTTAGGCTTTAGTCGGGCCAATACGAACAATGCTATTGAAATGTCGATTGAAGAGTCCTTTAAGCGCGCGATTACGCTTATGAGTTTCAGAATGGTTGAGAGCCATTGCATGCTTGAGTTTCCAAAATATCAAAAAGATGGAAAGTTCATTAAGAAGGTAAATCCATCAGTGCTCGCCATGATTTTCTACTTAGCCTTAAATGAGACGCTAACTGAATTTGCACACTTTCGATTGATATCGCCCGAAAATGCCAAGCAAACAACACTTAAAGGGGAGTTGGTTGAGAAGGATGATTCGCTAGAGATTAAATTCCCAGTGAGTAGCCATTTTCTTGGGCGGGTCGAGAAATCAAAGCTTCTTCAACATTTATGCGATTTTGCCAACCTCTCTCTTGAGGTTGAGGACAATAAAATAAAAATCACTGAGTGGCGTTTAAGATCTTAAATGAACTCTTTTGGGTAATTGTTGGACTTGTTCATCTTTTGCGCCATAAAGAGATCAAGCTCAGCAACAAAGTCATCTGGTTTTCCCATTGGAAATGATTTCTTGAAAAGAAAAAGAGATTTTTTCTCCGATTTTTCTTCAGCAAGATAACTTTCAACAAAATCTTTGAGTGCTGGATGGAAATAAGCTTTTTTCAGCTTGTTTGCCGTCAGTCTACTTGATTTTGAGTTGATGTATTGAATGAGCTTCTTTTTGTGCCCAGGGTATCTGAAAATGAGCTGTGATTTATGGTGCATAGAAGAGAGTGGAAATATAATCATTTGCTCAGGCACAAGGTGGTGACAAATAATAAAGTCCGCAATTTCTTCATCGATAAGGTTGGCTTGATTTTCAGCATCTTCTTTTGCTGTTTTTGCAGGAGCTTTCTTTTTAGGAAGATGATGAGTCCATAAAAATTTAACGATTTCATTTCTTTCAGTTGAGCTAAGTTTGTTGATGATTCCATTAAGTTGAATAATAGGTTCAATGAAATCTCCATAGAGATTGATTGAAACCATTTTCCAAGGCAATTCCTTGCACCTTTTTTGAATCAGTTCAATTTCGATCTTTGCTCCACCACAAGGGATGGCCGATAAGATAACACCATTTTCACCTTTTAATGTTACGAGAGTGGGATGGCTGACCTCTTTAAATTTTTCAATAATTTCTTCTGTCGCTGTTCCTTCTTTGAAATGAACGCGATCAAGTTCATAGCGATTTCGAGGGTAATAGAGATGATTTATTTTAGTTACTTCTTTCAAAATGAAGATTCTTAAAAATTTAATCAGCAATTCTGCAGTTGCCAAAGCATCATCCAAAGCTCGATGAGCCTTCTTGTGTTGAATATCAAAAAGACGGCACATGTAATTGAGATTCGAATTAAGTAGGTTTGGGATTAAATATTTTGTCATCAAATTGGTGCAGAGACTTTTATTTGTGAGTTCTGGGCGATCCAATCTTCGGAGAACGGAATTGAAAAAAGGAACATCAAAAGCGGTATTGTGGGCGACGAGAATAGAGTCTCCCATAAAGGCGACAATTTCATCGATGACGTCTTCAATTTTAGCACAGCCCTTAACATCATCTTCCGAGATGCTCGTGAGCTTTTGAATAAATTCTGGAATTTTCATTTCAGGATTTATCATCATCGACATTTGGTCAACGACTTCAAGGTTTTGAATTTTAACTAAACCTATTTCGATGATCTTATCATTCTTGTGGTTACCTCCTGTCGTCTCTAAATCAAAGACGCAAAAGGGAAGACTTCTCATCAGTTCTGATGATTTTAATTGTGATTCGTTCATGACGGAATTTGTTTTGTTCATGTCTCTCTACTTCGAACATTCGCTCGAATGCTGCGGCCATTATTTATTCAAAAAGTTCGGTCCAAAGGCTTCAGGAAGAAGGCTCGTGAAGAGCATCTTTCTCTCATTTCCTTTTTCATCTCCAATTATAACTTCTGTTGATTCATCCGAGAACTCGCTCAAAACTTGCCTACACAGGCCACAAGGTGGCCATCCATCTCGGGTATAGACGTAAATGCGTTTTATTTTGAGATGGCCTTCTGATACGGCCTTCCAGAGAGCGACTCTCTCAGCGCAAACTGTACCGCCATAGCTCGCATTTTCTATATTACAGCCATAAAACAGCTCTCCTGAGCTTGTTTCAAGAGCTGAACCTACTTGAGCTTTTGAGTAGGGAGAATAGGCTAGGGTTGAAGCATGAATCGCTTGCTTTCTTAATTCACCGACATCAATAGTTGGTTTCACCATTATTTCTTTCCCAATTGTTCGATAAATCCAATCAATAATTTTTTCATTGTTTCTACACCCAAAAGTGCAACATCTTTAATATCATCGTGGTCAAGTTTATCTGATGTCATGCCAGCTGCCATATTTGAGACACAAGAAAGAGCTGCCACTTTAGCACCCATATGATGAGCGGCAATAACTTCGGGAACAGTACTCATTCCCACCATGTCTCCGCCGACAATTCTAAACATATTTATTTCGGCTGGCGTTTCGTAAGTTGGACCAGAAACTCCAACATAATTGCCCTCTTTTAAATCGATCTTTAATTGTTTCGCGACATTTTGGAATTGGGCACGAATCTCTGGATTATAAGCATAAGTCATATCTGGAAAGCGCGGGCCCCATTCATTTTTATTAGGTCCGATTAAAGGATTATTTCCAGTAAGGTTAATGTGATCTTTGATCATCACAATTTCACCGGGACGATACTTTGAGTTAATGCCACCTGAGGCATTCGTTAAGATGAGAGCATCGAGATTGAGTGAGGCCATCACTCGAGCAGGAAAGACCACTTCATCAAGCGTATGGCCTTCATAAAAGTGAACACGTCCTTGCATGACAGCCACTTCCACGCCGGAAATTGTCCCTCTGATAAGTGAACCCGAATGTCCTTCTACAGATGTTTTCTTAAATCCCGGTATTTGATTATAGTCGAGGACTATTTGATTTTCGATGGCATCAACTACTGGGCCAAGACCTGAACCAAGGACTAAACCAATTCTTGGTCTTTTGGGACTCATTGACAAAATTTTATCAACCGCAGGTTTTAAATCTAAACTCACTTTTTTACCTTTGTTACGATCGTATCCAAAATGAGTTTTGGACGACGCACTTTTTCAGCACTCCAAGTAAAATCATTTTTGGTCATACTGGCCATTATTTCATTAACAATTTCTTTCTGATGAGCGTGATGATGTATCGTCACAAGGGCCTCACCTTTTTTTACTTCATCTCCAACTTTCTTATGCAAAATCATGCCTACAGCAAAATCAACTTTGTCTTCTGCTTTTCGGCGTCCACCTCCGAGCGCAACTGAGTGCATGCCAAAATTTAAACAGTCGATTGACTTGATAAAGCCTTTCTTGGGTGAAGCGAAGACAGTTTGCATTTCTGTTTTTGGAAGGCGGGAGACGTCATCCACTTGAGAGACATCACCGCCTTGTCTTTCAACCATATTTCTAAATTCAGTGAGACCAGCTCCACTGTCTAAAGCAGCTTGGGCCATGGCGATTCCTGCGGCATGCGATTTTGCTTTGCCTGCAAGATAAACCATGCCACCAGCAAGATTGACTGAAAGGTCGGTCAGATCTTTTGGACCCTTTCCTTTAAGAGTCTCAATGCATTCAATAATTTCAAGAGAGTTACCAATGGCATTTCCCAGCGGTTGATTCATGTCAGAGAGGACAGTCATCATAGAGCGACCAAATCTTTTGGCCGTATCAGACAATGATAAAGCCAATTCTTTAGCGCGAGTTGTTTTTTTCATGAAGGCGCCTTGGCCAACTTTGATATCCATAACGATTCCGCGTGCTCCTTCTGCTAATTTTTTACTCATGATTGAAGCAGTGATGAGCGGTATGGATTCAATCGTCGCCGTTACATCGCGAAGGGCATAGATTTTTTTATCAGCAGGAGCGATCTCTGGTGTTTGACCTATGAGAACGATTCCTTGTTTTAAAACAAGTTTTTGAAATTCTTCCAGAGGAAGTGAAGTTTTAAAACCTGTAATGGATTCAATCTTATCAACTGTTCCACCTGTATGACCTAGGCCACGACCTGCGATCATGGGAACTTTAACTCCACAAGCATGGGCGAGGGGAGCAAGAATGAAAGATGTTTTATCTCCAACTCCACCAGTTGAATGTTTATCGACAACAGAGATGTCTTCGAAAGTTAATGTTTTACCTGAGTATAACATCGCGTCAGTAAGGGCGGCCGTTTCGGCCCGATCAAATCCGTTGAGATAAATCGCCATTAACAGCGCAGATATTTGATAGTCAGCAACCTTGCCACCAATCATTCCGTTAATCATAAACTTAATTTCATCGGGAGATAGCTTGAGGCCATCACGTTTCTTAGCAATAATTTGATAGGCACTAAAATTTTGATTCATTTGGTGGTCCATTCCTTGGGTCCATTCCTTGACTCATTATGAAAAACAAGACATTGTTTTTAAGAAGGTTATGATAGTCCTAGGTGGATAAAAGTGGCAATAAAAAGGGCCATTTGACACGTTGATTAAATTGACCTTTTGACGCAATCAAACCTAATTAGGAATTCATATGATAAGTCATTTCAAGAATCTGATCGTTGTTTTGTCCACTCTCTTTTCTCTCGCCTTTGCCCCAACAGTTTTTGCACAGGATGCCGGGGCTGATGATATTTTAGGTCAATCAATGGGTGACCTTATGATCGTTGGCGGTGCTGGAGCCGGAGGAGCGCTTCTCGGTCTCTCGACACTTTCATTTGTGGAAGAGCCAGGCAAGCATTTAAAAAATGTCGTTGCTGGTGCGGCCATTGGCATTATTGTAGGAGTGGGGGTCGTCGCTTATATGCAAGCCACTAAAAGCCACGATATTTATAATCAAGCATCTCTTCTTAAAGATTCAAACTCTTTTGGAACATACGCGAGAAATGAATGGCATCAAATAAGTCATCAAGCTCACGAGTCGACTTCATCTCAAGATCAAATAATGTCTTATCAATTTACCTTTTAATTAAAGTCTAAAAAATAGGGGTTCAAAATGGAAAAGCTCATGTCTCTTGTCGGATTGGCAAGTATGGTGGGAATCGCATATTTATTAAGCGGTAATAAAAAGAAAATTCAATGGAAACCTGTGATCTCAGGAATTCTTTTGCAAATCCTCTTTGGACTTCTTATTTTAAAAACGACTGCCGGTCAGGCCGTGTTTGAAGGTGCTCGTAACTTTTTTACTGCCATTTTGGGTTACACCAACGAAGGTTCAGCTTTTATCTTTGGTGGTCTGACAGATCCCGCCAAATTCGGCTTTCTCTTTTTCACCATGGTTCTTCCTACTATTATCTTCATGTCTTCTTTGATGAGCGTTCTCTACCACATAGGGATAATGCAAATCGTGATCAAGTTTACTGCTAAGATTATGGTTAGAGTGATGGGAACATCGGGAGCAGAATCGCTCGCCGCTGCCGCTAATATCTTTGCCGGCCAAACGGAAGCTCCACTTGTGATTAAACCTTATATTGAAAAGATGACTCGTTCAGAATTGATGGCCTTGATGACTGGCGGTATGGCCACAGTTGCAGGCGGCGTTCTTGCTGCTTACGTCGGCATGGGAATTGATGCTGGCCACTTATTAGCAGCTTCAGTCATGTCTGCTCCTGCTGCTTTAGTGATGGCGAAATTACTCGTTCCTGAAACTGAAGAGTCTTCAACTAAAGGTGTTGTCAAAATAGATTTTCCAAAAACGACGGTGAACCTAGTTGATGCTGCAGCCAGTGGTGCAGCGGACGGACTCAAACTTGCTTTGAATGTTGGCGGAATGTTGCTGGCCTTTATTGCTCTCATTGCACTTGTTAATGGAAGCTTGAGCCTTGTTGGTGGATGGTTTAGTTTTCCTCAATTATCTCTTGAATTAATCACGGGCTATCTCTTTGCTCCAATCGCTTTTTTAATGGGCGTTCCTTGGAGTGAATGTGTTCAAGTGGGTGCCCTGCTTGGGAAGAAAACCATTATCAATGAATTTGTCGCCTACTTGGATTTACAGCAACAATTGACAACTCTGTCTCCTCGTTCTGTCATCATCGCAACCTATGCTCTTTGTGGTTTTTCAAATTTTAGTTCTATTGCCATTCAAATTGGTGGAATAGGAACTATTGCACCTGAGCGCAGACAAGATCTGGCGGCGTTAGGAATGAAGTCGTTAATCGGCGGAACCCTTGCGTGCTTGATGACTGCTTGTATTGCTGGTCTCTTTATTTAATTTAAAGACCGTTGCGACAAGTATCTTGTACTTTTGACTGATCTTCTCCAAAGCAGACGTGTATATGGTCATCATGGACTCCACCTGAGTCGCGAGAAAGGCCACCAATCTTTCTGTCGTTAAAGATAATAGTCCGTGCACCCGATTTTTTTAGAAGATTTATAAAGGTCTCCGTTTTGGTTTGAGAGTATCTTCCTTTATTAGTGTAATCGAGACCAAAATCAATATCGTCAGATTGTCTGAAAGGACGAACGTCCACGCATTCACCTGAGTCGTGCCCTTTATGAACACCCCAAGCATCGTGGTGGTAACTGTCGCCAAATTGAACTTGGCATCCTTCATCTTTACAATCTTCTTTGAATTTTTTTAATACCTTCACAAAAGCGCATTGAGAATAGGTCGTCATATAAGAATCTGATTGAACTTTATCATCATCTTTATAATGGAAAGAGCCATGAGGACCTTGACCTGTTTCTTGATCAATCACCATTTTGACCATTTTCTCTCTGACAATACTTGGGGTTGAGCTATTTCTCCAATATTGATTTGCGGGAAGTCTTTCCAGCTGATTCATCGTGAGGTTTGGATTTTCATTTCGAAGTTCATCCACAATTCGAACCAAGGGCTCGACCACATCCTTTCCAATTGGAGTCAGGAAGTTAGACATATTACAGCGAGGCATATCCATATAAACAGTATCGACCACTGTTAAATTCATATCTAGCATTTCATAGAGATAATGATCAAAGCATTGATCTGTTGCAATCGCCGCTGAAGCGTTACAACAGCGATTCACTTTAAAATCACCAGCAGCATTAGTTGCTAAGCGAAAGGGCTTTTTGTTAAAATCTCGATTATTAGGCCCTTTGAAAATAGGAGCATCATCTTGCAGAAAGAAAACATAATTTCCAGCGGAACGAAGTGAGCGTTTATCAATCCAACCTTCGGTTCCTTGCTTAGCACGGTTTAGATTTTTGGTTCCAGTGGCCATATTACGAAGAGAAGTTTTGCCTCTATTCTTACTGTTCAATATATTGTCTTCCCACTCTTTAGAGGGAACATTCAGAACTTTAATAGGTACTCTCGTATCCGGCTCGTTGCTTCCTTCATAGAGTTCTGGAGGAGAATAGACGATTGATCCTCGAGGAATATAATTCGTAACTTTATCACTATCTTTTATATCGCGAAGGTTTTCCCAAATTTTGTCACCTTGTCTCCATTCATCAGAAACATAAAAAGGTGGGTCTTTGGTCTCAATTTCTTGGCACTTCATGGCCGTGAATTCTTCAGCAAAAAGAGACTGTGAAAAAATGAGAAAAAGGTAAAGAGATCTCATTAGTCTCCTCCAACGAGTTTTATCTTTTGCCGACAAACTTTTTGATGTTTGTTATAGACAGTGAATTCGAGGTACTTGGCTTTTTTATAATTTTGATCAAAAGATTTTCCGAGATTGTATTTGAGATTCTCACTATCTTTAAGAAGAACTGTTTCTTTGGTCACTCCAACCCAATTGAGAACGATTTTGTCGGCTTCAATAGGGGGATGCAGTCTTAAGGCTGATATATTCCCTGAATGGATGGAAATTTTATTGTCTAAATCCATCCAGTTCTTTTGGACTTCAATCTCTTGATCGACGCGCACCTTCTTTTCCGTTTGAACCTCGACTTGAGATTTGCCACAAGTGAAGGCGTGGGCTTGAGAAAAGGTGAATAGGACAAAGATGAAGCATTTTAGCATATTATCTGATCGGCTGACTCGGGTAAAACTTTACCCAGATGGCCTAAGTGCCTCAAAACTGATAGCCTACAAAAGATTTGAATTAGTTATTTTGTTTTAAAATTTTAGAGGTTATTTCCATGGCAAAAGAATTGCTGATCGGTCAGACATTGAACGAATGTCGGGCCGTACTCATCGAAAACGGTGAGATCTTAGATTTTCTCTTAGAGCGTTTACCCCCCAAAAAAGTTGATGTTCCTATCGTGGGCAACATCTATAAAGGAAGAGTACTTCGAGTTCTTCCAGGAATGCAGTCGGCTTTCGTGGATATCGGTTATGAGAAAGCGGCTTTTTTATACGTTGATGATGCCTACATACCAACTCTTGAGGAACAAAGAGAGATGGCAGAGAAGGCCAAAAAGATTAATGAAGAAGATGAACTCTCTCGTCTTGGAAAAGTCATCCCTGATGAATTCTCGACTCTCTCAGATGTCGTGAATATGAAATTAAGACCGTTAACTGCTACCATTGAAACTTTTTTGAAAGAAGGCGACGAGATTATCGTTCAAGTGGCGAAAGAACCTATTTCAACCAAAGGCCCTCGAGTTACCAGACATATCACTCTTGCTGGAAGGCATGTGGTTTTTATGCCTTTTATTGAGCATACAGGTGTTTCAAGGAGAATTGAAAGTGAAGCGGAACGTGATCGTCTCAAAGAGATCTTAGAAACTATTCGACCTGAAGGAACAGGAATTATCGCACGAACTGTTGCTGAGGCTCAGTCCTATAAAGTTCTGAAGCTCGATTTTAATTTATTGGTTAAAATTTGGAAGGACTTAGAAGTCAAAGCTGTTAAGAGTAAGGCTCCCTCAAATCTTCACCAAGACATGAGCTTTGTTCAAAGAGTCTTAAGAGATATTACGGATGAGGATGTTTCAAGCATCGTCGCCGATGATAAAGAAAATTATAATGAAATTGAAAAATTCGTTGCTCGCTACCTTCCTAATATGAAAGGTAAGGTCGTTTACTATAATGAAGATACTCCTTTATATGAAAAGTATAATCTTGAAATGGAAATTGAGCGCGGTCTTTCAAATCGCGTTTTCTTGCGCTCGGGTGGTTCTCTCAATATTGAGCAGACTGAAGCCCTTGTTTCAATTGATGTGAATACTGGAAAATTTGTCGGTCGCAAAACTCTTGAAGAAACCATTTTGATGACGAACCTTGAAGCGGTTAAAGAAATCTCATATCAGTTAAGGCTGAGAAACTGTGGCGGTATTATCATTATCGATTTTATCGATATGGAAAAAGAAGAGCATCGCCAGCAAGTTTATCAATCGCTGCTTGAAGCACTTAAGAAAGATCGATCAAAAACCAATGTCCTTCCTATCTCTGGCTTGGGTCTCGTGGAAATGACTCGAAAGAGAACTCGCGATACCTTGACGAGATTAATGACCGAGGCCTGTGGTTATTGCGAAGGCACGGGAAGAGTTAAATCAACCCTCACTGTTTGCTACGAGGTGGTAAGAGAGCTGATTAAAAATATTAATAAAAGTTCTGCTCAAAAAGTTTATGTCTACGCCCACCCCGAAGTGACAGCTCGCTTGTGTGGCGAAGATTTGGATATGATCGAAGCCATAGAAGAAAATTTCGGCCGCTCTATCCTTATAAGATCGGAAAACAATTTTCACGTCGAGCAATACGAAATATTTCCCCAGGAAAACTGATCTTCCAGTGTCAAAATGGCCCCTAAATACGAGGCATTAGGGCCATTTTGACAAAATCACTCAGGCAAAACGGCACTGAAAATATTACAGCGGGGCCTGCGCGCAGCACTATTTCATGACAAAACCTTCACATTAAATACCACGACGTTCTGGAGGGAACTTTATGAAAAAATCATTTGCTGTAAAAGCACTCGTATTCTCAGCTGTTATGTCATCACTCGTTGGATGTGGCGGTGGAGGCGGCGGCGGCTCTACTTATGGTACATACCAATCTCCTTATATCTCAGCGACTCAATTCGTAAATGCATTGAATAGCTATGATGGAGCACCTATTTATGATGAATCAATGATCGAGCTTTATACTGATGAGACTCTACGTTCAGCAGTTTACGGTGAAGATGACTGGTTTGTAATTTACGATGCTAAATATAATGAACACAAAGCTGTATCTCTACAGTATGTTCGTTCAATCGTTTATTATGATTATTATCAAAGTAACTATTCAACAGCTAAAGAATTCAGAACGATTGAAAACTCAGATATCCTAAGTGGAAACACTAACGGTGACTTCTGGGGTGACGATTATGAAGTTGTTGATTACAACGCTTACTCTGGTGTTTATGTTGGTCGTAACTCAGGCTTCCTTTACGAAGACGAGACTCAAACGACAGACGTAAACTTGCTTGCTAAAGAAAAAGAAGAGAAGAAATTTATCCAAAAAGCGGCTAACGTTTCTTTCGCTTACAACGTATCTATGGATACAGCTTTAAGCTTAGTTTCTCTTGGCAACAAAGTTGAAAAATTGGTTTCAAAAGGTGATTTAACTTCAGCTGATCAAGCTTCTCTCTTGGGTGACCTTGAGCGTATGACTGGTAAGAAGTTGAATGATGTTGTTGAAGCAACTCAAACTTCTGAGGGCAAGCAACAAGTGATTTCTGATATCGCTAAGAAAATCGGAACATCATCACAAAATCTTGAATCAAAGCTTCTTCCTGAGCTTTTCGGAATCAAGTAAGACTTAATTTCTAATCGAAATAATGCGGAGGGCCTCATAACGAGGCCCTCTTTTTTTGTTTTTGCAATGAGTTATGGCACGGGATGTGCAATGGTCTTTTTCATCAAAAGAATTCAAGAAGGATCTGGATTCAAGGAAAGAGAGACCAATTGGTCCAGATCATAACTATTTTCATCAGAGGGGAGAGAATCATGAATCAAAAAATCGAGAAAACAATGAAATGGGGATTCGCAGTGGCGACGGCCTTAATGCTCGCAAGCTGCGGCGGCGGCGGTGGTGGCGGCGGTTACTCAGGCGGTGGAAGTTCAGGTGGCGGAGGTTCGACATATGGAACTTATCAATCACCTTCAATAACAGCTTCACAATTTATTTCAGCTTTAAACAGTGTTGACGGCGCGCCTTCTTGGGATGCCAGTGCCATCGAACTTTATGCTGATGAAACTTATCGTTCACAAGTGATCGGTGAAGATGACTGGTTTGTGATTTACGATGCTAAATATGATGAACACAAAGCTGTATCATTGCAGTATGTCCGCGCAATCGTTTATTACGATTATTACGCTAACAATACCAGCGTTGCTCGTGAATTCCGTGATATCGAACTAGGAGATATCTTAGATGGAAATACCAATGGTGATTTCTGGGGAGATGATTACGAAGTTGTCGATTATGATTCTTTCTCTGATTCTTACTGGGGACGTAACTCAGGATTTGAATATGAAGATGAAACAGAAACAACAGATGTGAATCTTCTTGCTAAAGAAAAAGAGCAAAAGAAATTTTTCACAAAAGCTTCAAATGTTTCTTTTCAGTATAACGTAAGTATTGAAACTGCTTTCAGCCTCGTTTCTCTTGGAACAAAAGTTGAAAAGATGGTGGCCAAGGGGAATGGAGAGTTAACCGCTCAAGATCAAATGGCCTTGGTTGGTGATATGGAAAAACTCACAGGAGCTTCAATGACTGAAATCATGGAAGCTGCACAAGATTCAGCAAAGAAAGAAGTCGTTGTTCAAAAAATTGCTAACAAAATTGGAACTTCTGCACAAAACTTAGAGGGGAGATTGCTACCAGAGTTATTTGGTATCAATTTGGAATAAATCTAAGAGACACGCATCCAGATTTGTGATCCCTAAAAGGATCAAAAAAGGAAGGCCGCTTTTCTCAAGCGGCCTTTTTCATTTATTATTGAATATGTTGATCAGTTAATTCAGCAATGATGCTTTGGTCTGTCACCACAAAAGCATCAAAAGTTTTACTAGAAGAGCTCCCTATCCATGGAAAGAAAGGAGCGGTCTTATGAGTTCCAATAAAGACATCGACGTGATTGCCCTTGATTGCTCCTCCGCGATCTCCCGCAAAGAAATAACCATCGTGAATTATCACTCGACCAGTATCAGTTGTGATCTTAGCACCCCTCGCTCGAGGAATATAAACCACTGTCCCTGGAGCAATAGTTCCCGAATCCGTGGCCAAAGTTCTATATGGGGAGAGGATATAATTTTTAATGCCGTCTCCATAAGGTCCATTAGCGACTCTAAATTTGGTCTTAGAGACATCATGTCTAAAGAATGGTTTGCAATCAACAGTGCTTCCAGTTGCAGTTCCTGCATAATTATAAGTATGGGCCTCACCATTAGCAAAGAGCACACGAACAGAACCCTCCATCGCGGAATCACACCATCCTCTATGATCGAGTAACGGTCCCAAGGCGCGACCTTGCATATCTCGAAGGGCATAAGAGCCAGAGCCATCTAAAAGCTGTGGCAGAAGGTAATAAGTGGCCCAGAGATTAATTTTTCCACCAAGATCGGATTCTGCAGGAGCAGGAAAGTCAAACTGATCATTGGCCAGAGGATCGTCTCCACCTGGAGCTGCCTCTTGGCGTACGAGAACGTCATAGTTGCGTTCTAAAGAGGTCTTGCCTTCGCCATCAAGCCCATTGAGATTAAGCTTGAGTTTGCCGACTTCTGGGTAATGAAGAGAGATCGTAAACTTACCATTTTTAACAGGTACGCTTTCAATTTCAGTTCCATTTAAAGTGACAACGACATTTTCGATACCAGCGCTAACTGATCCTTCGTAGTCTTGAACTGAATCTACAATATAGACTTGGGAATCTGGATTAGGACTTAGTGTGATACTTGCTTGTTCTTGCGCCGGAACACACGAAACAATAAAGCCCATTAAAAAAAGTAGCGGTAATGACATCCTTGTCATTGGCTTCCTCCTGGTCAGAGATTATTTCTCTATTTTGACGCAGGAGGCAGTAAAACGGGAGGATTAAATTATGCGGTGAATTATTCCGGTCGAATATCCTCAAAAAGAAAGGCCTATCAAAATGATAGGCCTTCAATTAAAACACAATAAGATTAAGCACTTAGAGTCCTAGAACATCGTTATTAACAAAGTCTGGGAGAAGCTCATCTTGGTAACCACCGACTGTAATACTCTTGTGAACCGGATGAGAATAACCTTCAATCAATCCAGTATCGATGTAGAAAGTTCCTTTCATATCTTCTTTCTTCACACCGTAGATATTACCTTTTGAACCAAGCTTACGAGCAATTCTTCCAGCATCCTCATCAAACTCAACAACATCTGGATGAGTATCGACATTATAAGTACCTTGCTCAAGAATGCGATCTTCTTTCACACCTTTTTTAAGAACTTGATCACGATCACTAGTGAAGCCATTCACTTTCTGCGAATCTTCTTTAGTTAATACGTATGACCATTGCTTCGCTTCAGTTTGTTGCTCACCATTTTTCAGTGCTTCAAGAGCATAGATCTTCAAGAATGGTGTTCCTGGAGGAAGAAGTTCTCTTAAGTAGGCAATTGTTTCGTTATCTGTTCTTGAACAACCATGACTTCTAGGATCAGCGACTAAGTTGGCCAAGAATTTTTTTGTTCTTTCGATATAAGAAGTTTTATTTTCTCCCCAACCGATAGTTCCGTGAGTCCATTGAGCATTTTGGTTAGGTGCGATCATTCCTGTATACCAACCAAATGCACCTCTCATTGAACCTTTATGCTTGCCATCAACTTCAGGCATATATTTTTTCTTAAACCAAGCTGTAACGCCCTTATCTGGAGCTGGTGGCATTGGATAATTGTCGTTGTACCAAGATGGATAGTGTCCCGCACCGTCTTGATAAAACTTCACCCAGTGAGTGAGGCGGTAACTTCCTACCCAAGTTCTTGTCTCTTCAGTGTCTTCACCAACAGCGAGCTGAGCCTCAAGAACCATTTTGTGGGCACATGAGTTGTCCATACACTCACGTTCATAAACTCTTAGTCTTTCCGTTGCAATATTTTGGATAACGAAGAATTTGCCTGTGAAGTCTCTATAGCTAAATTTTTCTTCCATCAAATACTTAAAAGAAACATAATAAGCCTCTGCTGGTTCAAGAACAGCCTTCGTTTTCAAAACTTTAACTTGAACGAAAACTGTATCCACACCTTGTATAAGGTCAGTAACGATAACTTCATCGTTTTGGTTTAAGTTTCCAGCAATATTAGTATTATTAATCTCAGCACTGGTTCTAATTCTTAAACCATTGGTTGAAATATAATAAGTTTTGCCGTGAATAATTTGATCTTTTCTCTCTAATGTCGTCGAAATTCCCGCTTCAAGAACTTTACTTCCTGTGTGTGGAAATGACTGCTCATTACGACCGCCACATGACTGTGCCGACATCAAGGTCAATAAGATCAGACCGAGTGATAATAAACGCTTAGACATATAAGTCTCCCTCGCATTGGTTAGTGGTGTTAAATCGCATGCAAAGTACCATTTATTAGAAAATGAGCAAGCTAAATGAACATTTCGTGTAAAAAGTCCATTCTGACTTTTCATGTTTGAAATTTTTTCTCGATTCCCCCTAAAAATTTAAATGTGAGTTATAAGGCGTCCACTGAAGTTTATTAAAAGTTGCATTTAAAAACATAAATATCTCGGGGGATATAATGAAAAAAACCATCACATCACTAACCGTTCTCGCTACTACTTTGCTTTCAATGAATGTCCATGCTGACAGAGTAAAAATGCTCGATCCAGTTATGGCGACAATAAGTCCTTCTTCACAGTTGACTGGACCTATCTTTAGAAACAATGCTCAAGACAAGCAAAAATATGGACCAGAAATGGCCAAGATCATTCTTAAAGAAGCTCACGGTTATGCTAAAAGATATTTAGAATACGGAGATACTCAGGGTTATTATACTTTAATGGTTCTCGCTTTGACTGTTCCAATGCACGAAGGTCTTTATGTTCATTTTAGAGAAATTGAAAATGACAAGAGCGCTTGTCGTGATGAACTGAATACGGGAAAAAATATCAAAAGCAAGACAGCGCAAAAGAATTTTGAAAAGGCCTTTACTTCAGGTTCAAGTCCATTTCTTTCGAAGTGTAAAAATATTAAGAAAGAAAATACAATTCGTCAGTTGATTGCAGGCGGTGGAGATGGTTCTGATATTGGCGTTATGCAATTGAGCTCTCGATGGCATTATGATGAATTCTTGGCCAAGCATAAATTTGCCAATGTTCAACAAACTGTGAATTATGGACTTTCGCATTTGATGAAAGGTTTTAAACCTATTTATGCGAACTTTGCAAATTATGAATGTCTTAAAAATAGTGACGGTTCAATCAATAGAGAATCTGTGATCAGAGGAGCCTGGGCCGGAATTTATAACTCAGGAAACTTAGGACTGACTTGTCGTTTTGCTGATGCAGCCTCTGCGCATGCTGGAAAAGATATTGGCTTTATGAAAAACCTCCAGAAGACTTATGGCTTAGCACAAGGTGGCGCTTTTGGTTACGGAGATGAACTCGCTTTAGGCCTTGATAGTGACACGAGAGCTGCTCTTGAAGAAGTTACTTCTAATTTTCAAAACGGAACAAATAACAGAGCAGCTCTAGATAAATTACTAAGTTTATAATGAATAAAAAATTTCTCGTATCGGTTATCGTATTAATCGTTGTAGGGACTTGGTTTTTTTCGAAAGAAGAAAATCAAGTCCCTTCTCCCGTTGAGCGTGTTGAAGTTCAATCAGAAGAAAAAATTCTCCTTCCCAATGTCAAAACACCAGAATGGGATCAATTCTCAAGTCGATTAACTCAAAAACTCAAAGAATCTGAAGTTAACGACAATTTATTAGATTTTAGTTTGAGTGCTGAGCAGTTAAAAGCTAAGAATGGCCCGAAAAATATTGGCGACAGTCTTCGCAATATCGTATCGACAACTCTACAGTGCTACAAGGAAGATGAATGCGGTTTTGAGCACCCGCCAGAAGGAGAGTACGACGATCCAACAGAGATCCCTGCTCTAAAGACTTTAAAGAGACAGCTTCAACTGGCCCTAGAGTTAGGGATTGATATACCGAGCGAAGAGTTGATGGAGAGTGTTCAACTGCCGAATGATGCTATTAGAGAGTCAGCATTTTCATTGCTTCTTAGGAAATCTTCTCAATCAGATCTCAGCCCCCTTTTTGATAAAGTTGAATCCCTTGATGGCAAATCTTTTGGACCCATGATGAAAGGTCTGCTCAAAGCTTCTCAGAAGAGTCCAGGAGCCTTTGATGAACTGTTTAAGCGCTTTGTCCGTACCTTGGAAGAGAAAGATCCCTATACGGCCATAGAAGCTCTAGAATCCTTTCGTGGACTTAAACTAGAACAGTTTCAATTTGAAGATCTAGCGCGAGTCTTTTGTTCTTGGAGACAAAAGGCTGATCAAAACTGGCTGGCGGCCAAAAAGAATCTCGAAGAGATCGCCACTGAGCAAAAACTGAGTTTTAATTCTGCCTCCATTTGCTACTGACTAAATTTTTGACGGCCCTCTTTCGTTTTTTCCAAGTAAGGGTCTCCCCAACTTATTCATGATAGTTTTGATCCACGTGCAATACGGAGGACTGGAATGAAATTGAAGCTATTACCCTTATTGGCCATTTTACTGGCGACAAATGTTTCTGCGGGAAGAGATTTCACCATTCTACCTGATGAAGAGGCGATCATTATGGAAGGCAAAATCCAAGCAGCCATGATGATTCAACTTGAATCTCGGTTGTCACAGCTTGAAGAAAGCTATGGCCGTCGTTTGGATACGCTCTCTGAGCCTTATTCCCTGACTGAAGGTAAAATCAGAGCAGCCATGATCAACATGATCGAATCTCAAATTCATATCATTGGTCTAGATATTAAGAAGTTTGATCCGTCAGCTGATCGTGACAGCAAAAAATATGAGGCCATTGTGAATAAACTCAATGACCTCGAAAATTTGATTGAATCTTTTATCTAGACTTAACGACAGACTTTTTCACCGTAACTAAACTCTTCTACTTGGTCTAATGGTACGATTTGAATACCCAATTCAAGGGCCTTCTTAATCAAGATTTCTGCAGCATTGACTGATCTCTCGTGAATATCATGCAAGAGAGCAACTCCACCGCCCGGAGGGTGTCTAAACATTTCTTTCTTTATCTTGTATTTTACTTTTCCAAAGACTGAAGTTTTGGTTTCGATTGAATAAACATTTCCACCTTTGACGTGAGAAATGACGTTTTCTGCGATCATCTCTGAGGTCATGGTTGGACCCCAATCAGAAGAATCGATGTCCCAAAATGCAAAGTTGATGCAGTTATCACCGAAGACCTGCTGAGAGACTTCTTTCATGATATTAAAGTGGTGGTAAGCTTGATTTTTCCCATAAGCTCCGTAAGGGAAACGATAATAAACACCATTTTGGAGAGAACCCGTTTCACGAACGAGATCATTTATGGTTTGAACTGATTCTGTTAGTTCCGACCTAAAAGTTTCAACATCTTCATTATTATTATTGTCATGATCATGGTCATGAGAAGCAACGATATGACCTTCTGCTAATATTCTTTTAATGATGTCTCTATTCTTTGCATTTTGAAGTTTTTCTGTAAGGACAAAAAAAGTCGCTTTTACGTTATATTTCTTTAAAATATCAAGCAATCTCGGAGTCAAAATTGGATGAGGACCATCATCAAAAGTAAGGACCAATTTATTTGATTTGAGCAAAGATTTAGATTTAAATTGCTCAAAACCTGTATCGACACCTGAAACATAATTTCTGTTTTCAGGAAATTGCTTGTCTTCTACTAAAGAATTGAAGGCATGGGCCGAATGAGTGACAAAAGATGCCAAAAGCATGGCACTTAAAAGTTTAGCTTTCATAATACATATTCCCCCGAATAGTGATTCGTGATTCTTAACATATTTCCTGTTTACACGGTGATTTCATGAAAAAAATTCATACAATCAAAAAAGGTGTCGAAATCATTTTTCAAATCGCTTGCATGAATCTATAAGCTGCTCACATTTTGTTTTATAAAGAATTTAAGGAGAGAGTAATGAAAACAGCAGCTCTATTATTAGCAGCATTGTTAATGGCACCACTGGCCCAAGCACGCTATTTTGACCAAGAAGATGAATCGATGAACAAACTCTTTTATCAAGGAGAGTTGAGAACGGCCCTTTATCAAGATTTTACTCTTGATACACAAAAGCCAACTCACATCATCGTTGTGGGTTCAGCTGTGAAAGAAGATTCAGATCAGTTTTTCCAATCTGGAATTGCTCGCGCTCAAAAATATAAGGAACTCCACCCTGATCACCAAGTTTATCTCATGAGCTCTCCAGAAGTTCGTGGCCGTGACGATCAAGAAGTATTCGATAAGTATAATCTTCCCGTAGTTAAACTTGTTAAAGAAACTTTCACTCCTGGTGTTTTCTTTCAAGAAATCGCAATGTTCGATAAAGTAGCTTCCATTGATTTCTACGGACACTCTTCTCCTTGGTCATTGAAGTTCGGAAAGTCAGACGCTGCCTTCGATCCGGATGCTTGGGAACCTGCTTTAAGAACTCTTGCAAAAAAAATGATGAGCAATTCTTACGTTACTCTTAACGGATGTAACTCAGGATTCAATACAGCTCCGGCGCTTTCAAAGTTTTTGGGAGTTCCTGTTTCAGGAGCTTTAACTGGTTCATTATTTGAACTCTATCAATCAGATAGTCACTGGTATAAAGAAAAAGACAAGCGTGATGAGCAATTTCCTCAATTTAATAGACACACATTCATGACTGATCTCGACTGTAAACTTGGATTATGCTGGAGAATGAAACCAGATCGCGCTAATTACTCTTCATACTGGGGAACATTTAAAGATGGTGGATTAAGTTTCTACAAGTTCTTCTGTAACTTTGATAACCAAAATAGTAGATGTGAAAAAGGTATGGCGAACGCCCTTATGACTTTCCCATCTGTAACAGCGCTTGACTCTCGTCCTTCTGAAGAAGATTTTAAGAAAGTTGTTTTTGATTGGTTATGTTCAACTTCAAAAGATTCTTCTTACTTTAACCGTTGTGTTGAGGGCATCCAAAATGCAGTTGCTCGTGGTGACCTTGTTTATCAACAACATCCAGGCAACGCTCTTAACTGTGACTTCAGAAGCTGTAATGCAACTGTCGTTTGTAAGAAGAAGCTTTTTGGTAGTGGACCTCGTGGTGGAAGCTGCGTGATTAAGACTGAAGTCAATTCACGTCCAACAACAATCACTCGTGAGTACTTGGCTTTCTTGAAAGGCTTTAGAGCGCTCAACTAAATCTAAAACAAAATGCTTAAAACAAAAAAGCCCGCTTTTACAGCGGGCTTTCTTTTGGGTAGGGGTTTAAGATGGGGGTCTTAAGGGGTGAGGCGACTATAAGGTCTTCCTAGAAAATAATCCATCAAACTTGCCTTATCAGAATCTCTTTCACGTTTTTTGTTTAGAACAAAAAAAGCTCAAGTGTTCGCAAGATGTAGGCAAAATGGCCTTACCGTTTTTTAAGCAGAACACCGACTACTGTCACTATATTTCAACTGTCACATTTTTAGACAGCATCATGATATCAACTCTCTGAAATGATTAAGCTTCTTTGGCACCGCCTTTGCTTTAAAGAACTTATTAATCATGAGAGTGAGGCCTATGAAATCAGTGTTCTTCATCATTTGGGCGTTTTTAGGAGCTTGGTCTCCAGCGCTTTATGCAGGAGAGGAAGTTATTCCTTTGGATTCTATTCGCCTGCCTTCTGATGATTTGATTTTTCAAGGCGAGCTCTTAAATCCTGAAAGAGCTTGGCAAATGTCTAAGGATCCAATGAATCCTTTAGATCTTTCACAATTAACTCCAGTTCCTTCTGAAGTGTGGGGACCAAACACACGTGGGCCACTTGATCCAACACTAGATGAAATGGCCTTATCAAAAGATCAAACAGTTCAGTTTCAAGGAATCATTGGTTCAAATATTGGAGTTTTAAGATTCAATGCACTTTCGCTTGATGGTGAGGCCAACAGAGTTTATACCATTTTACTTGAGAAAACCTTGCACGTAACTTTGCTTAGAAAGAATCTCCTTAGAAAACTAGGTTTCAAAATTCCTGCTATGAAATTCATTCCTCATTTAAGAGTCCAATTCTCCTCGATCGAGGAAAGAGACCTCTTTATAAGCCGCCAGATTCCTGATGGAACTTATGGAGCTCCGTCTCGCTGGATTCCTGAGGAGCAGACCAAACCAGAATATAAAGAGTTAGTAGTTGATCTCTATGATGTCATCGCTTTTGAGCCAAAAGAAACTGATCATTATAATACTGCGATGGGTGTTCCTCCTCGTCGTTTGACTTCGAGAACGCTTCGTTCTGTTCTTTTGCCTTACGCTTTATTAGATATTGGCGAGTCTCTTAATAAGACCTCGTGGATTGTTGGTATGAAGGACAATAAAACAGTACGTCTTCCCCATTTCACAGAAGCCGATTTTTCAACCACGCTTGATGATGCCCTTTGGATGTCTCGACGAATGAGAGAATTGACCAGAGAGGATTTTGAAGAAATCGTCAATGAATCCTATTTTCCAAGTCCTGTTAATAAACTCGTGCTTGAGAAAATCATTTCTCGCCGTAATGCTTTGCTGAAGATTTTTGAACCCAAAGCTGGTGAAATTTCATTTAATGCTGAAGTCAGTGATGGAAAGATTTTAAAGAAGGGTCGTCTGATTCAAGAAGAATGGCCTGGGTATTCAGCGCGTTTTGCCCATGGTCTTCCTGATTCACCTTTTAGAGATACCCATCTCTATTTACTATCTAAACTACAAGCAAGTTCAATCGATGGCCTGATTCAAACAGCAAATGAAAAACTATCGGCCTTTGACATTGGAAAGGCCCGCTCCAAGTTTCATCAAGATCAATTTAAAGAAGGGCTAGATCACTTTGTTGAGACTGGTGAGTTTATTGAATTCCCGATAGGGACTTGGTTTTCTCCAGTTCTTGATGGATCAATAATTACTCAAAGAGATATCGTCATCGGCAACACCATGGGGACAGATAATATGGTCCAGTTGGCCGATACCTTTGGGCTAGCAATCACGGTTGGCGGACACCTCGGAATTGAGAATTTTGCATATGGAGCTCATGCTTCAGTGAGAGCGGGGCTCAATTTACTAAAAACATATTCTCACTTGAAGCCGGTAAAATCTTTAAAAGAAACATTCAAGCAACCTTATAAAAACATTATTGTTCCCCTTCTTAAAAATTCCTTGAAGAAAAAACTTTATAATATTGCTGCTTCTGAAAGCGACTTAAGTGCAATGGCCGAAAAAGAAAAGAAAGAACAACTCGAAAAAATGATGGCCGAAGTGAATAAAAACCTCGGTGTCGGCGAGTCTCTCATTATTACAACGAAAATCACTCCAAGCGTTCTCGTTAGCGGCGGTGGATCCTTTATGGAAACATCATTTACCCTTGGAGCAAGTACGGAACTCGTAACAATTAATCGTCTCCATCTTTATCGCAAAGATGCCAAGACCATTCAAGTCTATGATGATAGAGGCGATGGCCGCGAGTTCAAAGTTTTTGCAGGTGTGAACTACTATATTCCAGTCTTAAAACTTGAAAGTTCTCAAACCAATGGAAAGTACAAAGTTAAACTATTTGACCTTAATATTGATAATGACCTTGAAGCCAATCCAAATTTTTTCAGCAATGCCAATGCACTTTACGAAGTTTTAACAGGTGGAAGCACTGAATTGCTTGAATATAAAACTAAGCCATTCGTTGTAGAAAATGATTATAAAGATACTTCTACACGCTATGCCTTCTTGGTTTGGAGAGCAAAGTACCTGAAAGGAAATTCTCTTTATTCCATCACTGATAAGAAAGGCAACAAAACCGATTATGTTTCGATCGAGTCTGATGATCAATCAGGAATCAACTATCTCTCCTTTTTGAAAGACGTTACCAACTATTATCTCCAAAAGTATTTAGCCCCAGAAGGGATCAACATCTCACTCGATCCAGAAAGATTTAAAAATCCAGGTCAGAGCACGTTCGGTGTCGCGGAAACCAGAAGTGCTCGCTACGAAGCGCGCTTGTTCGGTGAAGATGAAAGTTTGAATAAAAAAGAAGTCCGTGATCCTTTTATTTCTTTAACCTATAAGAAAGAAGGCTGGTCAGCTTCAGAGAAGAAATTGAAAAAATTGATGGAAGAGATTAATGAGAAATATGAAGCGAAGCTCTTCGATACCAACACCGTAAACGATATTAAGTCACTCAAACTTTTTGATGTTCGAGTGAATATCTATCTCTACGACTCAGCAGTTGAGCAATTAGAAAACCTTGACGATAGCATTATTGACGATATGGCCAAAAAGTATAAAGCTGCCCGCGCTTTCTCTCCAGAGTGTGATCGTCGTCACAATAGAATGATGAAGCCCGAGCAAATGATGAGGTGTGGATATCTCGATAATTTGAAATCATTAAATCAAACATGTAAGAAAGAAAAAACGCGTTCTGTCTCAGAACATGGCCGTTGCTTGCTCAAGCTCTCGAGCCAAATGGAAAAGTGGTTTGAGTTTAAAGACTTTATTAAAGTCATCGGTGAGAAAAACTATTATCTCTTTGGTACAGTTGATGGCTTTAGAACAAAATCAGAAATTTTAAATGATACAATCGAATCTCATACTCTTGGTGAAATATCAGGACGTTATTGGAATGGCCCATTGGAAACTTTAAAGAAGTATTTGGGAATTCAATCAGGTGAGTTTGAAGGCCGTTGGATCAGGGAGAGCCTCTAATGAAAAAAATAATTCTCCCTCTCATTCTCTCTTTTGGCGTTCAAGCCGTTGAGCTCAAAGATACTTTGGCCTCAAAGCTTTGGCACATTGAGAATAAAGGACAAGTTCTTCTTCAAGCCTCTGGTGATACAACTCGCGAGCACGTCGAAGGAATCAAGGGATATGATGTTCACTTCTTGCCTTTTGATCAAATGAAAGTTGATCCCAAGCGCGAAGTCGTTGTTGCACTGATTGACTCAGGTGTTGATCGCTTTCACCCTGATTTAAAAGGACGTATTTGGTTTAATTCAAAAGTTTGCCAAGAAGGTGAGACCGATCATAACAAACCATGTTGGGGCTATAATGCACTGGAAAAGACAGCTGATATTTCAGACGACACGGGACATGGAACACATTTGGCCGGTTTGATAGCGGCTAATCATGATGCCATAGGTATCGCAGGTATTGCTCACCCTCAAATTAAAATTTTACCTATTAAAGTTGTGAATCAAGAAACCAATGGCTTTGTTTATAAAGGACGAATGATCACTGATGTTTTCGCAGACGGAATTCGTTATGCCGTCGAATCCGGAGCCGATGTTATTAATATGTCTCTGGGATGGCCTAAGTTAGTTGAAACTCCAAAGATGAAGAAAGCGATCGAAATCGCCCTACAAAAAAATATTCCTATTATTGTTGCAGCTGGAAATAACAGCAAAGAGATCCCGACATACCCTTGTTCAAGCAAGGGAGTTATCTGTATTGGCGCCATGACTAATAATGGTGAAGTTGCAGAGTTTTCAAACTACGGTGGAAAAGTTGATTTCCTAGCACCTGGTGACGGAATGGTAAGTACTGTTCCTCTCAATATGGAATCACGTATATTAAGAATCAAAGGGTATGATGTTAAGAAAGGTACTTCTCAAGCTGCTCCATTAGTTACTGCATTGGCCGCCACTTTAAAATTACTCGAGCCTGAAATCACCAATGATGAACTTTATGCTCGATTAGCATTATCTTCTCATTCTTATTTAGCTGATAAGCGCGATCATAAGTTTGTAAAGTACGGTCTTATTGATATGCAGAAAGCCACGAGTATCAGACCAAAGATATTTGTTGCACCAGACTTTAAAGATATTCTCGAAGTAAATATCGACGAGGATGGACATTATCGTTTCTTACTTCCTGTTAAAAATTATTTAAACGAAGCTACTTCTGTCATGGCCAAAATTAGCATGAAGGGAAAAGGCTATATTGTTGATCAATCTGAAATCGAAGTTGGCGATTTAAAGTCTGGTCAAGAAACGCGAATCATGATCGAAGGTCATTTAGAAAACCTTGCACTCGATTCACAAACCTACTTAGAAGTCGAACTCACGACAGGTGATTTCAAATCAAAATCACAAACCATGATTTCATTTGCTAAAGAGTTATCTCAAACAAAGGGTAAGTTGCTTCCGTTGGAAGGAATTAAAGCTTCTCAAATGGCCTATATCAAGGACGGTCGCAAGTTATCTTTGCTAAAGCCAATCGCAGATAAATTTAGATTATCAAAGTTCCCGGAATACTTTTTGCTGCAGAAAGAAGCTGAGGGTGATTCCCATACTCAATTTCAAGTGATCAGAGAGCGCAATGGTCAAATGGAGTCGCAGAATTTTAGCATTCCTCTGGTTAATTCAATCTTGGCCATTTTTAGAGTCGATATCAACAACGACGGAAAAGGCGATTATTTTGTTTATGCTATAAGTAAAGAGCAAACAGATCTTCAATTCCATCTTTTAAATGACAACGGCGAGCCATTATTTGCGAATCATTCTATTTGGAATTTTCCGATTACAACTTTTGAAGGTTTACCATTAAAAGCAGGTTTCCTTGATGATTTTCATTGGGTCAACGTCAAGAGTGCTGAGTTTGGCAATGTAAAAGTTCCTCTCATTTCAAAGGAATGGTTTGTGCCAGAAGTTGATAATACCGATGATATCTTAGATCGCATGCCGGATGTACCAGATGATCACATCTATTACCTCAATCCTCTCTTAAAAGATGATAAAGTGACAATGGATTTGCGAATTGTTGATAGTTATAACTTTAGAGAAAAAATAAAAAAGACTTTGAGAATTCCTTATCGCAATAAAATGAAAGTGGAAAAACCACTACCACAAACTCGCGCAGATATTGAGAATGGTCAGTTTCGAGTCTTGGTTTCCGTCGGTCGTGAATTTGATAAAAAGTATTACCAGTTTAATTTTAAAATGACAGATCAATTTGAATTCACCGAAGTTCAAACCGATAGTAATTTCATTTCTCAAAATGCCATCTATCCGGTTCTTGCTGTTGATTCGAATCAAGTTCATGCCGATCAATCTTTGTTCATGACACTTTTTGATCGCACTAAAGCTCGTCTTTTTAGACTTGATCAAAGAGGTGATTTTGAGCGAAGAGAATTCGTGACTCGCGATTGGAGTGATCCTGTTTTTCAACATATCGCTAGTTTTAACGATGAAGAATCCATTTCATTTCTCGAAGCGCGCTACCATATCTATGGCGTGGACAAAGAGGGAAGAATAGATGGCCTCACCATTAATCGCGATTCAAGTTTTCCGGGAGTCAATTTCTCAGAAACGCTAGAGCCCTTAGTCGTCACTCAAAATAATCGTTCAGTACCAGCAGTGTTTGTGAACTCGACACTCATTTTTGGTGAGCGTTTGTACGTAATGACGATGACTAATGGGAAGATGACTCGGCCAGCGGCCCTATCGGTTAATCTTCCTGCTCGTTGCGTACGTCTCGATCCGGCCCGTCTTGAAAATGACCAAAGCAGCTTCGCTATGCTCTGTGTTAACAAGGCCGACAAAGTGACTTTCCACTACATTCCGATGACGATTCCTTAAAGCCTTGTGTAAAGTGTTGAAATCTTGAGGCTTTTCTTGCTCTTTCAGAGGAAGAATTCCTTTTCTTTTCGCCCCCTTACTGTTACTTTGCCTCCCTAACATACTCGCTCTTACCAATAGAGGTACGGGCCGTTTAGTCCAGGAGGTTTTTATGCTTTATGAAGCGGCAATCGTCGCACGTCCTGATGCAGGGGACGAGGCAATCAAGTCAATCAAAACTATGGTCGAGGAAGTAGTCAAAGCTCACAAAGGCGAAATCGTTGTGAATGATGACTGGGGCACACTTTTGTTTGCTCAACCAACATCAACAGGTTTAGAACGCGGTCACTACTTGTACTTCATGTACAAGGCTGATGGTGACAACAACAGAGAATTGATCCGTCGTCTCGGGATCAATGAATCAGTCATGAAAAACATGATCATCAAAGTAACTGATCAAGAAAAGTTCATCGCTGACGCCGTTAAGAATTACAAGACACCTTTTTCAAAAACTAAAAAAGGTTCAATCATGGATTCAAACAACGCTGAAGAAGGTGAAGAAGACACAGACAAGAGAAAATTCACAAGAAGAAAGAGCTGCTGGTACACCGCCAATAAAGTGAAAGCTGATTGGAAAGATCCAGGTTCATACTTTTGGTTGATCAATGAGTTTGGAAAAATTTCTCCAGCTCGTATCTCAGCTGTAAGTCGTAAGCATCAGCGTTTTGCAACAACAGCTATTAAGCGTGCCCGTCAAATGGGTCTCGTCAGCCACGTGTCTGACAGAATCGCTCAAGGCTAAGAATTAGTGCTTAATAGAATGAGCAAAAGAGATTGAAAAAGAAAATGAATGAGAATTTAAAGACCAACACATACTTTGAGGCAAGACCTCCACAGAACGAATCCACTGGATTCTCGTGGGGACGTTTAGTTTTCTTAGGTTTGATGTCGGCAGCTTTAAGTTCTTTTCAACTTTTTTGGCTCTTTGTCCCCGTTCCTCTAACAATGGCGATTCTTATTTATGGGCGTGGAAAAGGTTTGGCTTTAGGAGTGTTAGGAATCGGCGCATTGCTGGTCTTATCACTTACAACTCAAATTTATCCTCTTGCTGCCGTGACAGTTTTTGCTGGAGCTTTTATTGAAGCTGCAATACTTGGTGAAATTATTATTCGTAAGATGAATCCAATCAAAGGCATGTTGGTAGCAGGGCTTCTTATGTTGGCCATTGTTGTTGCTGGAATTGCGACAACTCATTTTTTTGGAAAGGTCTCTATCCATGAGGCAACAACCCAAGCAGTGACTCAGTTTATTGAACAAGTAAAGTCTTCAAACACAGAAATTATGAATGGAAGTGGAGAAGAAGCTCGTATCTGGCGAGATTACATGGAGCAACCGGGAGTCTTGGCAGACAAGATTATCGCAATGGCCCCAATGGCAATATTTGGTTCAATTTATTTTGGTCTCTGGCTGTGTTTGTTCATCATTTTGCGTAATTCATTAGTTTGGAAAGAACGTCTTAATTACCCTTATGTCTTAAAAGACTTAATTGAGTTTAGAGTTCCTTTCAATATGGTTTGGGGCCTTATCTTCGGTTTAGTAATGTACCTTTTAGGGGGAACTCTTTACGGAGAGCAAGCGGAAATCTGGGGTGAAACCATCATTTACTGTACTGGTGTGTTTTATTTCTTTCAGGGCTTCGGAGTATTCTCTGAGCTTTTGAACAAGCTTCGCCTGTTTGGTTTCACTCGCGCCATAATGATTGTCCTTACTGTGTTTACGGCATGGAGATTAATCGCATTAGTTGGTTTGTTCGATGTTTGGTTTAATTTTAGAAAATATTTTAAGAAAAAAAATGATGAAGGAGATATGTTATGAAAGTCATTCTTACTGAAAAGGTTCCCGCATTAGGGAATATCGGTGATCTCGTGAATGTTTCTCAAGGATATGCACGTAACTTCTTATTACCTAAGAGAGTTGCTGTAATCGCTGATGATTCACACAAAAAGCAATTAGAAAATCAAAAGAAAGCTTTAAGCAAGAAAATGGCAGCCGAAAAAGATGCCGCTGAAGCAATCAAAGCTAAACTTGCAGGACTTGAGTTAAACCTCATTCGTCGTGTTGGTGCCAACAACAAGTTGTTTGGTACAGTAACAATGACAGAACTTGCAAAAGAATTAGCAGGAAAGGGAATTGAAGTTGAAAAACGTCACTTAACTCCTGACCAACCAATCAAGAATCTTGGTGCTTACAACGTAAAAGCTAAGATCTTCTCAGGAGTTGAAACAACTTTCAAAGTTAAAGTTGCTATCGATCCAGTCCAAGCTGAAGAGCTTAAGAAGAAGCAAGCTGAGTTAGAAGCATTCGCTAAGCAAAAGAAAGAAGAGCAAGCAAAAGCTGACGCTCTTGCTGCAGAAAAAGCAGCGCAAGGTGAAACAGTTCAGACTGAAGAAGAAAAACTTCGTGCTGAAGCTGACAAGCTTTTAAGAGGTTAATTCGTTTTTCCACATTGGCCCTCGGTAGTTTTACTGCCGAGGGCCTTTTTTTTTGCCCAAAATTTAGGCATGATAGTGGTATCCAACAAGAGAGAAAATCATGACTCAAATGCGAGAACTTCCACACGATCTCATTGCCGAACGTTCCCTCATCGGAAGCTTGCTTGTCGATAGCGATGCCTTTGATCAGATCACAGATCTACGATTAAAAGCGGAGGATTTTTACAACCCACAGTATGGAATTATTTTCAATTCAATCACTGACCTCACTTATTCGAGACAACCGATTGATTACGTCACGGTCACTTCTCGTTTAAATGAATTAGGAAAGTTGGAAGAAATTGGTGGCTCATCAGTCATTACTGAAATTGGTGGCGAGCACTTTTCTTCGGCCAATATTGCTTATTATGGCAAAACAGTTAAAGACAAATCGAGTATGCGCGAAATTATTCGAACCGCTCAAAGAGTTGTCGAGATGGGGTTTACTCATCAAGGTCGTACTGATGAATTTATTTCAGAAGTTGAAGCCAGCTTTTTTAAACTCACTAATGATGCCAAATCGGGCAAGATGGTTGATCTCAAGAGTTGTTTGCGAGAAAATCTCAAAGAACTCGAAGATACCACACGCCAAGTTGGAGAGATTCAAGGGTTACCGACAGGCTTTGGCACTCTTGATGAAAGACTCCTTGGGATGCAACCTGGTCAGCTTATTATTCTTGCCGCTCGTCCGGCCATGGGGAAGACCTCTTTTGCTCTGAATATCGGACTTAATGTTACTGCTCAAACCAAATTGCCAGTGGCCATTTTCTCTCTGGAAATGATGGCAAAAGAACTTTCGATGAGACTTTTGTCTTCTCGGGCCAAAGTGGATTCAAAAAGAATCAGAACAAAGAATTTCCTTGACACCGATCTTCGTTCGCTCGGTCGCGCGGTTCAGGAGCTTTCTAGTTATCCTATTTTTATTAACGACTCAGGCAGTACAACTCTTCTTGATATTCAAAGTCAATGTCGTAAGATTCAAGCCGAAAGTGGATTGGGTCTCGTGATTATCGATTACTTGCAACTCATGAGTTCACATAATAAATCCTTGCCGCGTGAACAACAGATTGCTGAAATATCAAAAGGCTTAAAGTCTCTCGCCAAGGAACTTCAGTGTCCTGTGATTGCACTTTCACAGCTCAATCGTGGAGTTGAAGCGAGACCGAACAAACGTCCGGGAACAGCAGACCTTCGTGAATCAGGTTCAATCGAACAGGATGCCGATATTGTGATGTTTGTTTATCGCGATGAGGTTTATAATCCTGACACCAAAGAGCCCGGTATTGCTGAAATCATCGTGGGTAAAAACCGTGCCGGTGAAGCGGGAACGGCCAAGCTCGCATGGGTTGGTGCTTATACCAGTTTCGAAAACCTTTCATTTCAGGATTCAGATACTCGATCTCATCCATGAGCGCATTTACTCGATTCTACTCTGAGAAAAAGTGGTGGCACGCAAGCGAACTATTGAAAGGGACGCTTTATTATTCTCATAAGAAAATTGATTTATTAACGAATGAAGAAACTTCCTTTACTGTGGAAGAACTTAATCATGAATTAAATCAATTTTGCTTAAATGAAAAAAGAAGTCATCCTCACATTTGGCATTTCTTTTATGAGTTTGGTTTTTACTCGATGGATTTACCACACTTAGTTGAAGAACAATCACCATTGGCCATTCATCTCGAGTATCAAAAAGTAGAAGAATTAACCACTTTAAAACTTCCTCATCATCCTTTAAAACTTGAAGTCATTGAGGACATTGATTTTAAGACGTATGATGAAGCTTTTCAAAAAGGTCATGAGCATCTTCTCCGTGGAGATTGCTATCAATATAATCTGACATATCGAAATCGATACAAAATTCATGGACTCAATCATGTGACTGATCTTTGGGAGAATTTAGCGAGAGAGAGAGAGGGGACTGGTGAATATGCTCACTTTAGTTATCTTCCTCAATTAAATAAATGTTTTATTTCGAATTCACCTGAATGTCTTTTTGATATTGAAAACCAGAGTGATTTTTTAAAAATTGAAACCAGACCAATCAAAGGGACTCGCTCACTTGGAGAAGGTGAGGCTATTGAAAAAGTGTGGGAAGAATTAAAATCTTCTGAGAAAGATCAGGCAGAGCTTTATATGATCATCGATCTGCTTCGCAACGATATGTATCGAATAGAAGAGAGACCTATTGAAATCAAAGAACTTAAAAAACAACTTCTCGTTCCGGGAATTGTTCATCAAATGGGCGTATTGGAAGGAGAGCTTTCTCATACAGTGACTTTGGGCCAAGTCATGAAGGCGATGTTTCCAGGTGGCTCAATTACCGGAGCTCCGAAGAAAAGAGTGATGGAGATTCTAAAACAAATTGAGAACACTCCTCGAGGCTTTTATTGTGGCTCTACAGTGATTTCTTGGAAGAACTCTATCAAATCGTCGATAAATATCAGAAGTGCTCAGATGGCCCTTAGCGAGCTTGTAATTGATGTTCACGCAGGAGGAGGCATTACCTTGCTAAGCAGCAATCAGCAAGAATTTCTTGAGAGACAAGCAAAAATTGATTCTTTTTTGGTTAGAATTCAGTGATGAATCGACTTCCTATTTAACTTTTGTTTAATTCTAATAGTTTAAATTCTCTAATAATTTCTTACACGCCGCCTTTTATGCTTGCTGTTGATTGACAGGCAAAAAAGCGAGTCGATATGATTTTCAATGTCACGATGGAAAGAAGTGGCCCTTAGAAAAACGGCTTACAGAGACACAATATAGCTGGCTACTAGGGATGGACAAGGGAGTGTACATGAAGGAAGCATTAGAGGGCAGTAAGCCCAAGTTGCAACCGGAAATTGGTGAAACGGAAAAGATACCTTTGGAATCTTTATCTCAATTAACTGGATTTCCGATTGAATTTATCAAGAAGGAGTTACTTCTTGATAATGAAGAATTGTCGATGGAAGACCTAAGAAGTTCAATGTTGAACTATTTAGAATCGACCTCAACGGAACTGAACTCCTAAAGAATCTTAAAGCTCGACTGTCAGTATGACTCCTGAGCTTTGAAAAACCCCGTCGAAACTCTCTCCAGACGGGGTTTTTTATTTTTCACCAAGAAAATCATTCAAGTATTAATCGGAACAATCTTCCTTTTCGCAATATCAAAGACTTCTATCTAAAGCTCATGAGTTAAGCATCCGATACTTTGTTCGAAACGGATTTTTTGAACAAGGAAGTATTCCATGGATATTGGAACTGTCGCAGGTCTCGCATTGGCCATGTTGGCGATCCTAGGATCGATTCTTCTCGGTGGGGACGTCATGCTCTTCGTCGATATTCCATCACTGGTTGTGGTGGGGTTTGGAGTTATTGCTAACACTCTTATTAAATGGGACATCGGAGAAGTTAAGAGCTTCGGCAAGTATGTAATGAAAGCTGTCTTTTATACGCCAGCCGATCCTGCCTCAACGATTGAAGAAATTGGCAAGCTCGCAGAGATGGCAAGAAGAGAATCAGTCTTCGCTCTGGAAAAAGCTCCAATTGACGATATCTTTATGAAGAAGGCCATGACCTTGGCCGCGGATAACAGACCTCCAGAAGTTATTAGCTCGATTCTCCAAATGGAAATCGATGCTATGCAAGCCCGACACAAAACCGCTCACGATATGATGAACGAAATGGCAGCTGACGGCCCGGCTTTCGGAATGATTGGAACTCTGATTGGTCTGGTACAAATGTTGGCGAACCTCTCGGATGCGGCGGCGATTGGTCCCGCTATGGCGGTTGCTCTTTTGACAACTTTCTATGGTTCAATCTTGGCCAACGTTTTTGCAACTCCCATTAAAAATAAATTGATGGTGCGCTCTGGAAACGAAGCGACCAAAATGAGTATTACTATTGCCGGAACTCTCGGCATTGTCGCAGGGGAGAACCCGCGACTTATTAAAGAAAAATTGAATGCCTTTCTTCCACCATCTGAAAGACCGACTGGTGATGAAGCTAAGGAAGGAGCGTAATCCATGGCCGAAGAAAACGCAGCAGCTGGCGGAGACGACGCTCCTCAAGAGTGTCCGAAATGTCCCGATTGTCCACCACCGGGTCTACCGTTGTGGATGGCGACGTTTTCAGACATGGTGACGTTGCTTTTGACCTTCTTCGTTCTTCTTCTTTCAATGGCGAAAACTGAAACAGCAAAATATGAAGCGGCTTTGGGCTCTATTCGCGATGCTTTCGGTGGTAACGTACTTAAGCAAGGTGAGGTTATTGAAAAAGGTAAATCTCCTGATGATTCTCCAACAATGATGGAGAGTCAGGAACCCATTGCTCCTTTTCCTATTGAATTTTTAACGACAGAAGGCTTTCTCGATAAGCATGAGATTAATCGCGAAAGTGATGAATCGTTGAAAGAGATGAAAGGCGATCTCAATAATTATGGATTGTCTGATCTTGCTGATGTCTATGAAATGCCAGAAGGTATTCGAGTCAATTTGAAAGATCGAATCTATTTTAAAGAAGGTTCCATTTCGCCAGAAGATATGTCAGTAGAAGCTTTTGAAAAACTAGTGAAGCTGATGACCAATGAAGACTGGGTGGTCTTTGTGCAAGGACATTCTGATCGAGGAGAGAAATCTCTCGATGGCAATAAAGATGCTTTTGAATTGTCAGCAGCAAGAGCTCAAGCTGTTTCTCGTATTCTCATTCGTCGCGGGATTCGACCAGAACGAATCACGACTGTTTTTTATGGAGACACTCGCCCTGATAAGGTGGTAGGTAATGTCGACACAAAAACAGAAGCGGGTCGCAATCGCAGAGTTGATTTTATTATCCGCAAGGGCGATCTCAATAGCGACGGACACAAAGTTCCAAGTAGGTAAGAGATGGGAACACCAACGCTTTGTTGCTTGGGCAATGAAGAGAGCTTGGAGAATTTTCTGATGGAAAGCATTGGTGTATCACGCCAGAGGCTGAAGAAATCAGATTTATCCAAAAATTATTTAAAATCAAATCTCAAAAGTCGTCAGGAACTCTTTCTGCCAACCAGCATTTTAAATGTGGGGATGATTTCTGCTGACTACAATGGACCACCGATTGAAATTCTCTATGAAGACGATCTTATTCTGGCAGTCAATAAACCGGGGCAGATTCATTGCCATCCTTTGAGTTATGATGAGCACGACAATCTCCTCTCCGGTCTGCGTTCAATGAAAAAATTTGAAGTTCTAAGAGTGAATAAAGATCAATACGATCGTGGCTTGCTTCATCGTTTGGATTTCGAAACTTCAGGTGTGGTTTTGCTGGCCAAAAATGATGACATTTATACAGCAGCCAGAGAGCATGCTGAATTTATGAAGAGAAAAGAGTACTTCTGTTTGGTTGAAGGCCATTTTGCTGAGGGTGAAGAGCATATGCACTTTCTCAAACCCTCAGGGGCGAAAGGCAGTAAGCAAATCGTGGTTGATGATTCTCCCCATCGCGCTTTTATGCGCACTAAGCTTGCTCATTATAATGAAGAAAAAAATGTTTCTCTCGTTTGGGTAGAGCTAGTGACTGGGATTCGTCATCAAATAAGAGTGCAAATGTCCGCCCTCGGTTTTCCCTTGATCGGCGATACATTCTACGGTGGAGCAGAAGCCCCAAGGCTTTTCCTGCATAGCTATCATTATTCATTTTTGGTGAATCAACAGATCTATAACGTCACAGCAGAACGGGCGCCCTTATTTCTTGATTTCTTGAACTTGGACAGTGGTCTTGAAGTGCTGGGCGATAAGCGCCTTATCCGTTAACGTCGCAAGTTTCACAACGTATTTTCCTTCTGTCAGCGCATTGATACTTAATCGCGAATGATTCAAAAGAAGCTGAACTTGTCTGGTTCTTTCTAAATTATCGTCAGGAGAATTCTTAGCGATATAGATGAGATAATTGGCCACTTCTCTGTAGAGAATAGGTTTTAGTTGTTCGTCTTTAATAAGAGTCTTTTCTTCAAGAACATAATCAACTTCTACCTTGAGGTGATTGAAGTCAGTTCCAATGCAGTCGGTTTTCCAATTGGCCGGGATACGTTTATCTAATTTTCGTCTTACGGCACTACAAGAACTAGGGACTAGCTTCTCTCTTTTTCCTAGATAGCCACGTCGGTTGGCCTCCATCAGGAATATCGCCATGAAGAGAATGCCGACCACAAGAACAGGGTTTTTCATAATCGTTTTTAAAATCATAGGGTTATTATCGCTTGAACCTGCACATTTTGCTAAAGGAAAACACTTCCAAAGCCGACAAGATTGGTACGGTATTTAAGCGTTGGAATTTACGAGTAAGACGGAATTCCCACAACGAGAGGTAGACGAATGGCCCGAGAGCCCCGCATTTTTAACGACCGATTTTGGACTGTTTTAAAGCACTTAGACCAACTGGAACAAGAAATCTCCCTTAGCGCCTTTCGCTATTTGATAGGTCTGGAGGATTTGAAGAGAGCTGAACTTTTTGAAGTGATCTCCTTTCTTAAAAATTTCGATTGTTCGGTTGAGGTTAAAAGTAAAGATGAGGAACTGATTATTGTTCCGTCTGAAGATAAGAAAAGGGTCATCATTGATTTGAGTGTCAGTGAATGGATGGCACTGCAGGCCCACTTTCCCCTCCTGGAAGAATACAGTGGAAAATCGATACACCAAACGTTGATTGAAAAGCTCACTCACGTTGAAATGCAATACGCAGATCTCGATCTCTTTCGCTTCTTTGAAGAGGAATCTGAAAAGCAAAATATCATTAAACGCATGCATGAAAATGATGCCAAGATGATTGAGCAAATTGAAGATTGCCTAAAGTCAGGGTTGCTCCTGCAAGTTATCTTGAAAGATTCAAAAAGTACGACTTTATTTCCACATCGACTGGTTTTTCTCGAAGGAGAACTCTCAGTTGTAGGAGAAGACAATACGGACCGTTCTTTGATTTGCATTTCTGTGAATGAAATCGAAGACGTCCGCCTTTTAATCAATAGTGATTACACACAAAATTTTACTCCTCGTTCGGTTGATGATTTCATTAATGCCATTAGGGCCGTTGCGGGAAGTGAAGAGCGTATGGTTCTCAAAGTGAAAAATGCTGAGACCGTAGACCTTCGACCTCCTTACCATTTCTTAGGTAATCCCTATATGACGTCGAATATGAATGGCGATCTTATTTGGGCAGCGAGTGTTGAAATGAGTGACGATCTTCTTGAATGGCTTTACCAAATTAAGGACTCAGTAGAAATACTTGACCCTGAACATTTGAAAGACCGTTTTGAAGAGTACCAGCTTCAACGGCACGCTAAAATCAAGAAAGCAGCTTAAGAAATACCAAGACTTAGCTCATTCGAAACTTTTTCAATTCTCAATCGTATTGACTGTTAGGAACATGAATATCATGGAGGTCTTTATGAAAATGAAATCAGGATTACTTCTTCTTAGTTTTTTATTGGCCAGTAATGCATTCTCCTTTGATCAAGCTAAGCGCGATAAAATGAGAGAAGAATTTAAATCAATGACTCCCGAACAACGTGAGGCCAAAAAAGCTGAAATGAAGGTGAAGTGGCAAGCGAAGTATGACAGAGCCGATGCTGAAACTAAGGCGAAAATGGATCAGCGAAAGGCGATGCACCAAGAGAGAAAAGCGAAATGGAAAGCGATGAGCCCTGAAGAGCGCAAAGCTGCTAAAGCGGAATTTAAAGCCAAGAGAGAAGAACGTCGTAAAAATAAACAAAGAAGCTAAGTCAGCTTGAGGTACCAGGAGACTTTTTAAAAGGCTCTTGGTACCTTTTATTAATGAAAAGTGCACCTTCGAAAAATTTCTTTCTCATCAGCTTTTTACCGGCGATCGCTTACTGGTATCTTGATGAAAATTATCCAGTCAAAATTGCCCTAGCAGGTGGTTTAATTTTAGCGGTGATCGAAGTTCTCATCGAAAAAATATTCACTAAGCATGTTCATACTATTTCTAAATTTAATTTTTTCCTCATTCTTCTTTTGGGAGCCCTCTCTTTTTTAGGCGATGATGGAGTATGGTTTAAGCTGCAGCCTTTGTTCACCGGCATAGGCATGAGTGCTTTTATGTTTTACCGTTTAAAAAGAGGCAAAGGTTTGCTTCTCGAGATGATGGAGAGTATGCCGCAGAAAAAGAACGTCCTATTGCCGGACTTTGTTTTTCAAATGATGGAATGGCATATGGCCTTTTTTCTTTTAGGCTATGGCATTTTTATGGCCGTTCTCGCCATTTACGCTAGCACGGGGACGTGGGCTTTTTTCAAAACCATTGGTTTCTACCTCGCTTTTGCTGTTTATATGGTGATCGAATTTGTGATGATCAAGAGAGTGATGAATCGCTTAAAATATCAATCTATGATTTTCCAAGCTGGTAAGAGCCAAGAATCTTCACCAGATGACCAGCGCTGAGAATTTCTTGTAAGCCAATTTGCATTTCTTTTGAATCTAATCCTGATTGGACATCGACAAAGAAAATATACTGAAAGGGGTTATTGGGTATCGGACGTGATTCAAGTCGGGTTAAATTCAATTGGTGGTTTTTAAAATAGCCTAATATTTCAAGCAAAGCACCAGCTCTGTGCTCAGTTGAGAAAGCTAATGAAGTTTTATTTGCTTCTTCTATTTTTACTTTTTCACGAGAGAGAGCAAGAAAGCGAGTAATGTTATTCTCTTGGCTTTGAATATTCTCTTTTAAAATAGTAAGACCATAATATTCAGCGCAGAGCTTTGAAGCGATGGCCGCTTGAGTATCATCTTGCGATTCTTTAATAATTTGACATGAACCCGCCGTATCGCGATCAGCAGTAGGGATCATATCGTGCTCACGTAAGAAAGGGCGACATTGGGAAAGAGCAATGGGATGGGAGTGGACGCGTTTAATATTTTCGATCTGAACCCCAGGCTTTGCTAGTAAACAATGTTTAATCGGAAGATAAAGTTCAGCATAAGCGTAAAAATCGTGTTGAAAAAGAAGATCCATATTAACCGCGACATTTCCGGCAATACTATTCTCAACTGGCAAAACGGCGCGATCAATTTCGCCTTTAGATAGGGCCTCGGCCACTTCTTCAGATAAAAGGTATCCGACAGGCTCAATTTCTTTTCCAAAAATTTGATAGATCGCTTCTTCGGAATAAGCGCCACGAGTTCCTTGGAATCCAATCCTCATCATGATTGGACCTTCTGATCTATGGTTGAGAGTGATTTGATAAAATCTTTGCGCATCTCTTTGGCATAGCGGTTATAGTGATTCATATCTTCAAAAAGCTGCCAAGAATCGTTGACAACGGTTTCTAAAATTTTCATCAAACGACGGTAGCCTTTGGTATCTATCTCAAGATCTTTCGCTCCAAACTCCACTAATCCGCGCCCCACAAAATGGGTCAGAATGAGTGAGTGAGCAATTTGGCGATCATGTTCTTCCGGTGTGCAAGTAATAGTGTGCAGACCATGAGTCTGTAGATAATTGTCTATATTCTTTAATTTCTCTTCCGCAATACGGACAGGGCAAAGAACGATTTTTGATCCATAGAGAGTCAGCTTGGCAGAATCAGGACCAAACATCGGATGGGTTCCTAAAATTTCACAATGTGCTGGCAGGATTTCTTTCATCCACTCAACAGGGGCTTCTTTCACTGAACAGGTATCAATGACGAGAGTTCCTGGTTTAATAAAAGGGGCCATTGCGGTGAGAGTTTTTTTCATCTCTGAGATTGGCACGATTGGCATGACGACATCGCTGGAAGCTACTTCTTCTAAGGCGAGGGCATGGGCTCCAACACTTTCAATTTCTTTTTGAAGTCCACGAATATCATAAACTGATAAATTTGAATCTTGGGCCAAATGCTTGGCCGCTAATGAACCTAATCGACCAAAACCTATGATTCCTATTTTCATATCAACTCACAAAACCGATTTTATTTTTTCAAATCCTTCACGGATTTCATTCTCGCTTGGGGCATAACAAATTCGAAGATAACCGGGAGAACCAAAGGCTGATCCAGGGAGAATGGCCACGCCAGCTTCTCTTAAAATAAATTCAGCAAAAGCAATGTCATCGGCATACTTACCGGCAATCATTTTACTTACATTAGGCCAGAGGTAAAAAGCGCCTTGAGGCTTTTCCATGTCCGGAAAGATTTGTGAAAAGAGGTCGAAGGCCAAATCGCGACGCTTTTGCATCAGAGCTACCATATCTTTTATTATTTTTTGATCCATTTGCAGAGCTTGCAAAGCTCCGTATTGAGCAAAGGTACAATTGTTACCTGTGAGATGACCTTGCAATTTACTAACGGCAGAAATAATCTTCTCGCTGGCCAACATGTAGCCTAGGCGAAAGCCAGTCATGCAATAATTCTTTGAAAAACTTTGGACTGATATTGTTCTTTCAAAAGCGTCCTCGCTGAATGAACCCATATGCACAGGTTTTAAACCATCAAAGAGAATCGCTTCGTAAGCTTCATCTGAAATAACATAGAAATCATGCTTCTTCGCAAGTTCTGCTAATTGGCGAAGGTCCGCTTCCGAATACACGGCGCCTGACGGATTATTAGGAGAATTGATAATCACAACTTTTGTGTTTGGGGTAATGGCCTTCTCAATCGCTGCGAGATCAAGTTGATTCTTGCGAGTCTCCACGTAAACGGGAATTCCCCCTGCAAGGCGAACACTTTCAGGAAAGGTTACCCAGTAGGGTATAGGAATGATGACTTCATCACCAGGGTTTACTAGAGTTTGAAAAATATTATAGAGAATTTGCTTTGAACCATTTGAGATTAGAACATTTTTGGAAGTCATTTTCTTGGTATGAAGGTCATTATGTCTAGCACAAATGGCCTGGCGCAATTCTTCAATTCCTTCCACCAAAGAATAGCGAGTGCGTCCTTCTTTGAGGGCTTGACGAGTAGCTTCTACAATAGGTGAGGGAGTATCGAAATCGGGTTCTCCAACATTAAGGCCAATTACTTTCTGACCTTCTCTTCGCAGTTGATTAACAACTGCGGCAAGTTTAATACTCTTGGACTCTGCTATGCCTGCGACTCGATCAGCAATGCTTTTCATTTATTTTGGATCCTCGTTGAAACTGTTTAGAATTTTTGTCTGGTGACGAACAGATTCATCATGGATGATATTGAAGACTTCATCAATATATTTTTTTGCGAGACCAAGCTTCAAAGCAGAATCTTCACGTGCTTTTAACATTTGATCCATACGATGAACTTGAAAAGCCGTAATTTGACCTTTCTTTTTAAGTTCACCAATTTCAGAGACGATTTTCATTCTGTTAGCGAGAACTTCAATCAATTCATTATCAAAGCGGTCAATTCTAGAACGCAAAATTTCAAGCTCATGTTCAAGGTTGCGATCACTTGAAAATTCCGTTCTCAAAGAAAGAGATTTAATGATTTGATTAAGCATTTCAGGAGTTACTTGTTGAGAAGCATCTGACCATGCGGCATCTGGGTTCGGATGAGTTTCAATCATGAGACCGTCCATATCGATGTCGAGTGCTTTTTGAGAAACTTCAAGAATCATATCGCGACGTCCAGTAATGTGACTTGGATCGCAGATCAAAGGCATTTCCGGTAAACGACGTTTTAATTCGATTGGCAATTTCCACATCGGCTCATTTCTATAACGACTTTTTTCGGCAACAGAGAATCCTCTATGGATCGCTACTAGTTTTTTAAGACCTACGGCCTCAAGTCTTTCAATCGCTCCTAACCATAAAGCAAGGTCGACGTTAATTGGATTTTTGATCATGACTGGAATATTTGTTCCTCGAAGAGCATCTGCAATTTCTTGTACACTAAATGGATTCACTGTTGTACGAGCGCCAATCCACAAAATATCGACACCATATTTTAAAGCAAGTTCCACGTGACCAGCATTGGCAACTTCTGTTGCTGTCAATAAACCTGTTTCTTCTTTCACTGTTTTTAGCCATGGAAGAGCGACTTCTCCGTGCCCTTCGAAGTTGTTGGGACGCGTTCTTGGTTTCCAAATACCTGCTCTAAAGATACGAACATCTTCGATTTGAACCAGTTCTCTGGCGGTCGTGAGCATTTGTTCTTCACTCTCTGCACTACAAGGACCTGCGACGACTAAAGGCTTCTTTAGGTTAGGGATCCACTTGTTCAATGCGATAATGCTCATGACAACCTCTTTGATAAGTAACGTTTAATAGGCATTTAAAAGCAAGATTCATGCCTAAAATTTAGGGCCAACGACCTGAAAAATGGTCGTCTCTATGTCGATACTTTATACAGTGACTATCTCCTTGGATAGATCGACAACGGTATCGCTGACATAAGTTTAACTTATGACAATTAATATTGTTATATATTGTCAAAGTGCCGAGCTTCCCTCAAAATGGCGCTCATTAACAGTAAAAGGAGCTACCAATGAAGTTCATCAATCCTGAAATCGAAACCTATGCCATTGATCACTCTACAAAGCCCAGTGAAGCTTGCAAGAAATTAGAGCTACACACTCGGGAAGTTGAACCGATGTCACGCATGCTGATTGGAGAAATGGAAGGTTCGTTGATGGCCAGTCTTATTAAGTTAAGCCGAGCTGAGCGCATCCTAGAGATCGGAACTTTTACTGGATATTCTGCGCTGGTGATGGCCGAAGCCCTTCCTCCCAATGGAGAGGTGGTGACACTTGATATTGAGCAGAGAGACTATACTCAAAGTTTTTGGGATCAATCAACTCACGGCTCTAAAATACGCTTTATCAAAGGACCTGCTCTAGAGACGATCTCAACCCTTGAAGGAAAGTTCGATTTGATTTTCATTGATGCTGATAAAACGAATTATCTCAATTATCTCCAAAAAACATTGCCGATGCTCTCTGCTCATGGGGCCTTTGTTATAGATAATGTACTTTGGAGTGGAAAGGTTTTACTTCCTGCCTCAAGTGACGATGCCTCTACTGCAGCTCTTCAAGTTTTTAATGATTGGGTTTCATCTAGAAGTGACTTGAGAGTGACGATGCTACCAGTAAGAGATGGAGTCAGCTTGATCCAAAAAAGTGGGCATTAAGATCGGCAAGAAGTTCGCAATTCCACAGTCTTAGCAGTCTCACTGAAGCCTTTTTGGAGATCATCCGATAAAGGTACATAATAGAGAGAGGAGACTGCGCTATGGTGACAAGAAGAGAAATCCTTAAGAAAGCTGGTTTTACTGCCTTGGTTGCAGGTGTTTTTGCGCCAAAGATTATGGCCCGTGAACTTGAGTTTTTTTCGAGAACTTCTCCCAATACCATTATTCTTGGAGAAGATGAGCAATCGCGTTTACAAGCGCTTCATCACTTTTATCAAACACATGGAACTGAACTTGATCCTAAAGTGATTAAGCAGGACCTCTTTAAAACGCAGAATTCTTCACAAATGATTTCAAAGCTTGAAGAAGGATTCAAAAAAGAATGTTATCTTATGCAAGCCGATCCCAAGAATTTGGATCAGAAGACTCTTCAGTTTTTGCAAAGAAATTTCACCGTCATTTACGTTTAGTAGCGATCAGTCGCTTCAATCAAAGCTTCGGTAATTCCTTTTTCGCTTAAAGAATGCCCAGCATCTCCAACCATGACGAATTCGGCTTCCGGCCAGGCTCGATGAAGCTCCCATGCGGATTCTGCCGGACAAACCACATCATATCGACCTTGCACAATGATTCCTGGAATTTTGCGAATCTTATCTACGTTATCAAGAATCCAATTTTCACTATCGAGAAAAATTTTGTTTGTAAAATAATGGCATTCAATTCTGGCAAAAGCGTCGGCAAAGGCATCGCCACCGAAGCGATCAATCATTTTAGGATCAACCATTAACTTTGACGTTGAACCTTCCCATTGCGACCAAGCTTTCGCTGCTGCTGCTCGAACTTTGGCATCGGGGCTGGTGAGACGTTTATGATAAGCTGAAACCAAATCATGGTGCTCATCTGCTGGAATAGCTGCTAAATACTTCTCCCACATATCAGGGAAAATTTTGGAGCAACCTTCCTGGTAGAACCAATCAATTTCTTTTTGCCGACACATAAAAATTCCGCGCAAGAAAAGAGCAGTACACTTTTCGGGATGGGTGATTGAGTAGATGAGAGTAAGAGTCGAACCCCATGAGCCACCAAACACTGCCCACTTTTCAATACCAAGGTGCTCACGTATTTTTTCAATATCTGAAACCAGATCCCACGTGGTGTTTTCTTTAAGCTCAGCAAAAGGAGTCGATTTTCCACAACCTCTTTGATCAAATAAAATAATTCGCCATTTTTCAGGGTTAAAATAACGGCGATATGAGGCATCTACTCCACCTCCAGGACCTCCGTGGAGAAAGACAACTGGGCGCCCCTTCGGATTTCCGCACTCTTCAAAATAAACGGTGTGCAGTTCTGATACTTTAAGAAAACCATGATTGAAAGTTTCAATTTCGGGGTAGAGGTTGGCCACAAATAATCTCCTGAAAAAATTGTCGTCATCTTATCAATCGGAGTAGGATAATTCAATGGATCAGCACTTCATCTTAACGCAACAATTTCGGGACCAAAACGGTCATGCCACTGTGCAAACTTGGACATTGTCCGGAAACGGACAGAGGCGATTATGGCAACATCCCTTAAAGATTGAGTTGTGGACATCAGCTCCTCTAAGCACTTCAGTTCAAACTGATTGGAAGTCGTTGGAAGGCAAAACAATGTATAAGGCCGAGTTTGAAACTTATGCCGCTTTCCGCGAAGCTCGTGATCAAGCTCGGGCGCAAGGAATTGATTGTTTTGAATCCGACGTCAGACCCAATGAGAGTTGGATGATGGAGCAGGGATTAACAACCTTTATTAATGTCGATGAGAAAGATAAGTGGAAACCCTGTGAACAAACTCGAATGCCGACGTTTAAAGTTCTCTCTTTTGATATTGAAACTTTAAAAAATGGGCAAGTCGCTTCTATTGCCTTTTATTTTGTCGATGGCGATAAGATAGAGAAGTGGGTTGCGATACAAGGGACTGCGTTAGAGGATTCGCCAGAGAGAGTCTCATTATCAGACGAAAAAAAACTTCTTATACATTTTGTTCAAATCATTCAAAAAAATGACCCCGATCTGATTATTGGTTGGAATGTCATTGGATTTGATCTCTTTTTTTTAGAAGCTCGCTGTCGTCATTATGGAATTGATTTTAGGCTAGGTCGATCGCAAGAAGTATCGCGCTTCTTTCAATTAGGACAACGTCAGTTTATTCGGATTGAAGGCAGAGTTGTTCTCGATGGCCCAGATACCTTGCGTTCTCATTTTTTTAATTTTGAAAGTTTTAAATTGGAATCCGTGGCGCAAGAATTATTGGGAACAGGTAAACTGATTACAGAAGCAGATGGTGATAAGTGGACTGAGATCGAACGACAGTATTATCAAAGTCCTGAAGATCTTTGTCGTTACAATCTTGTCGATGCCCAGCTCGTTTGGGATATTTTTGTAAAGACTGATTTACTGGGCTTGATAACTGAGCGCTCTCGTATATCGGGAATGACTTTTGAGCGAATTAATTCCTCAACTGGCGCTTTCGATTACGCTTTTTTACCTGAACTTCACCGTTACAAAATTAAAGCCCGCGATGTTTTATCCAGCGAAGAGGCTGAAGGTCATAAAGGCATCATGGGAGGGCTCGTTCTTGATCCGGTCGCCGGTATTTATCAATCCATCTCGGTTTATGACTTTCGATCTCTTTATCCTTCACTCATTAGAACTTTTCACATTGATCCGCTGGCACGTGCTCGAGCTCAGGAAGGAGATATTGTTTTACCTAATGAAGTAAAGTTTTCAAGAACTGATCACATTCTTCCCGCTGTTATCGGAAGATTACTTGAACGAAGAGCGATTGCGCAAAAAGCTGGTCAGAAGGAAATGTCACAAGCGATCAAAATCCTTATGAACAGTTTCTACGGAGTACTTGGGAGTTTAGGGTGTCGATTTTACGATCCTTATGTTGCTGGAAGTATAACCGCCACTGGGCAATGGGTTTTAACCCAAACAAAAGAATTTCTTGAAAAGAATAAAAATTTTCCTGTCATTTATGGAGATACTGATTCGCTCTTTGTTCAAATGAGTGGTGAATCAAAAGACATATTAAAACGCTCTCAAGATTTGGCCACTGAACTCAATCTCTTTTGGAAATCAAAAATTGAGAATGAATTTAAAACAGAGAGCTATTTAGAAATAAAATTTGAGAAAAATTTCAGCTCTTTTATTTGTCCTCAGATGCGATCTGGTGGAGCTGGCGCTAAAAAGCGTTATGCCGGATTTAAGCTTGAAGAGTCAGGTTCAGAAAGTCTAGAAATCGTAGGTCTTGAATATGTGCGTTCGGATTGGACAGATCTTGCCAAAACTTTTCAGTTCCAACTTTTATCTCGTGCTCTCAAGGGAGAGGATGTCGAAAAATATATCCAATTTTTTGTGGAAAAAATTGAAGAAAATCCATTGGAGTCTTTTATTTATAAGAAGCGATTAAGCAAACCACTAGATGAATATGACAAAACTCAGCCTCCTCACGTTAAAGCCGCCCTCAAGTATCGTGAAAAAAATTTACCGGTCCCACGGACCATTGAATATGTTGTCACTCTTCAAGGACCCTGGGCCTATGACCTCAAGCCACCCCATCTGGATTATCAGCACTATATTGAGAAGCAATTGAAGCCTTTGGCCGATGCTATCCTTTCTTTGTTTGGAAAAAAGTTTGATGATTGCGTTTCTGGCGGGCAGTTGAGCTTGTTCTGATCATTTCCAAAGAGTAAGATAGAGTTATGAAAATATTGTTATCATTTCTTTTTATTTTTTCCGTTCAAGCTGCAGAGATTACTTTCGAGCCTTATATTGGGCCTTATCTTTTTGGAACCTATTCTGATGGAAGCTCTAGCAGTATTTCGGGTTTTGGAATCGGAGCAAAAGGAGGATTCTTTTTTGCAAAGTCTTTTATTGCTGGACTTGAATTGACGACAGCTGCCTTAGAAGCTGATAAAAATCCAAAAGAGAACCACGAGGAACAAGGAATCGGAGTTTTTGGTGGGATGATCGTTCCCGGAGTGCCCATCAGGGCTTGGATGACTTTTTACCCCGTTTACATTTCTCGCATTGGTGGAGGACGACGTATTGATGGTTCAGCTTTCAAGCTAGGTCTAGGCATTTCTCCCTTTCCACTGCCGATAAGCTTTAATATGGAATATTTAATGGCAACATTTGATGATCAGCAGGTAAATGGTAGAACTGAGACTCTCACTCCGGAAGCAAGTTCTCAAAACCTGATGGTCAATGTATCATTTCCCTTATCAACTCCACTTTAGAGGCCTGATATGATTCGTTTACTAATTGATCTCTATATTTTCATTCTTATCGCTGATGTGATTTTGAGTTATCTTCCTCAGTTTCGTTATAAAAATTGGGCCGTGATGATAAAAAAAATTGCAGACTACACTTGTGCTCCGGTGAGAAAAATTATGCCACCAGATTTGCCTTTTGATTTTTCTCCAATGGTGGTCATCGCACTTTTAAAATTAATTGAAGTTCTCTGGTAGCTCGACTTGTCATTTATCCCCAAGTACGATTAAAATAGTAAGTAATCCTCCTATCAAGGAAGAGAAAAGGGGATGATGTGAGTTATTTAAACTTTGATCAGTTAGCGCTCGAGACATTTGAGTTAGGAAAAAAATTAGGACAACTTCATCGTATGGAACAATTCAGCGATGATTTGCTTGATCAAATCGACCGAGATGCCTTCTGGAAAGAGGATCAGCTCGAAATTCCAAATACTATTCCATCGCAAACAAGAGCAGAATTTGATTCTTTTCCAAGCTCTCCTGGTCTGCTTTTTAAAATCGAACAAGGGGCCAATACTTTTTGTTTGAGGGCCATGCCCAGTGATGATCTCAACGATGATGCTGTTGATGTGATTGAAGGCAATCGCCAATTGCGCCACCAACTTAGATTCGATGAAAATGCAACTCGCGACGATATTTCTCAACAATTGCTCTACTTTGAAACTCCAATAAGGGAAAATGCCGAAGTCTTAGTTGAAACTCTCTGCAATAGACGCTTTCCTTTGCGAGAAAATCAATTGTGCAATATCTCAGATCCTGGACATAGCTGGTGGCTTGAAGAAAATGCTCAACAGCTAACAGTACACTTTAGAGCTCCTTCAATTGAAAGAGAGAAAGAATATCTTGAATTAGGACCATTAGGGGATTCTCGAATGGCCATTTCCCGTTTTCAACGCTTGGCCCCAAATCTTCAAAGAATGATGCCTACGCTTTCGATTGATCATAATGATCGTTGCTTAAATTTTAAGGTCAATGGGAGTGATCTTCTCACTAGTTTGAAGAAAATGTTCAGAGATGGGGACAATGTTTGGAATCAAGATGAAGAAATCAGTACCACTCTTTATCTTTTTCTAGAAGAATTGGCGACAACCAGAAGATTTTGGAAGTTCTTGAGCGGAAAACTTCTCGAGAATCAAAAATAAATTAGTTATTAATTTGCTGACAAATTTTTTCTTTATTAACTGCAATTGAATTAAAGAGAGAATGACAGCTTGGCTTCATGTAGGGTTTTGCATATTTCCTAGCGGTTAATCCTTTGTTGACCAATTCTTCATGAGTATAAAGCGGTCCATTATGGCGTCGATCAATCCTCGTAACACTAGCTCCATATTTAATAGAGAAACTAGGGCATTGCTTATGCAACTCTCTAAAGCACTTTGATACTGCCGAATTCACAGGATAATCATCACTCTTAATTGTTCCTAGAATTTTGCTGCAATCACCATCATTGAAGAGCTCATGAAGCTTTGGGCCCTGTAAGTACTTCGCTTGATTTGTAAGACAAAAGTTTTCTCTCTTTTGAATTGTCATTGTTGAGAGCTGTGTAACGTAATTTCTAAAGACATCCTTGAGATAAGTTTTTTGTAATGGAAAAGAAGCATTGAGCTCAAGTGAATTGGCCGAAGTTTGTGTAAGTCCAGATTCTTCGTTTTTTAAGGATTTATTTTGGGCAGTAATATCTCTTCCTTCTCTAAAATTTCCATCTGATTCTCGTTGTCCTAGCGCGTAGGTTAAAGAATAAGTGGTGATGAGATTGTCCATACTCGCTTCAGACTTCGCCCCATTATTAAATTGTTTTAAACCGAGAGCGTCTTGTGTTCCCATTTTAGGAAGTTGTAAGGCTTGCGAAATTTGATCTCTACCAACAGGAGCACAAATATCTTGAATCATCGAATAGGCAAAAATCCTGGTATAGCTTTTCTTAACATCTGAGTAACCTCCTGCATTTCCAGTAAATACAGAGCGACAACTTTTATCTTGGAGATAAGCTTGTTCAATTAATCCATCAACAAATTGATCATCTTTAATTTGCCGAGTGTCTAGTACGACAATCTCGGGGCATGGATTTCGAGGGGGTGAAACGTAACTATTGATGGTAACTGCTAGTCCTTCATCTTTGACTCTTCTAAAAAAATCAGCTTCTTCCATTTTTTCATTTCGCTCGGCCAAAGTTTCTTTTCTTCTGTTTTCAAAAGTCGTAGTCGTTTCAAAACCATTATCTTGAAATGGACTTTGCGAATTGGGATCGTTAACACACGATTGGCCAATAAATAAGATGAATAGAAAAAAGAAAAAGAGCGCTTTTATACCGATCCCCACAACAAGATTTACCTATGTTAGATCGGAATTAAATGATGCTTACTTGATTTTAAAACCCATTTCAGCGAATCCCTGATAAGACATGTCAATCATTGTAGAGGATGCAGTTTGAGTAACAGGCTTTTGACTTGAAAGGGCATGAAGATCTTGGTTTTTGGCCACGTTTACTTGACCCATTTTGTTTTGAGCAGAGACAACACCTTCGCAGACACACAAGTAAGTGTCCTTCTCACTTTCTTGAACATAAAATTTTGTTCCTCTTACGCCCATTGAGATGTTTTTCGTCTTCACTTCCATGTCAGTAGAGGAGTTTTTCTTTTTATAAGCGAAGAACATCCCTTTTAGAAGCTGAACAATGTTCTTCGGCTTCTTTAAGTTCTTTGGTTCCTCGATGACTATCTCTCCATCTTTAAGCATGACCATACTTTGATCTTGAAATTTTACTTGGATAAACGTTTTCGCCCCTAGCGCCTTGATGACGTCACCATACTGAAGGATCGACGATTTTGTAACGGGCTTGTTATTAACCAGAACTTTTCCACCGAGACGAACAACCTGAATGTCTTGAGCAAAAAGCGTGAAAGAAAAGAGAAGTGTCGCTATTAGTGAAATTGTTTTTAAATAATTCATAAAGATTTCCAGATTAAAGTTTTTTAAATTGTAGCGAAAGCTTTTTTAAATGAACATGAACAAGCTTTTTGGTCAGCTATTAATTTTTCGATTTCAACTTGTTGATTTCCCGATCTTTGTTACAATAAAAGAGATAACCAGGATGGTTTGATCTTTCAACAGGGACGTTGGCCGTGGACTTTCAATTTAATTCGCAAAATTCACAACAAAACTCAAGCGTTGGCAGTGATCGATTGCAACGAGCAATTGAACGCAATCGTCAAAAGCAAATGAAGAGAATGTACAAAGATGCTGTAGAAATAAAAGCCGCAGAAAGCGTTGGTCCAGCAAAAGTTGTTCCTGATTCTTGGTCGAGTCCTCGTTCTAAGACTGCTTCGAGCAAGGTGACAGATATTGTCCCAACCAGAAGAAGCGTAGGAAAACCTGAAGAGTTTGATTTTCTCGATCGTCCCACTTCAAGAACGCGCGCTCGTTCTGCTGTAAGTTATCCGGTTACCAAAACAACTTCGCGTGCGGTAACTAAAACAACCACAAAAAGAGCAACTTCAAGATCAACAAAAAAATCAGAGAGCAAGCTTTCAGAATGGGGGTTAAAGGCTGGTTGGGTTGTTTTAGGAGTGCTTTGTTTAAGACTTATTTTCTCCAACGGTGGAGTCATTGATTACTATAATAAAAGATCACTTATTAATAATCAGGTCTCTGAATTAGAATCGCTGAAAATGGAAAATAAAAATATTTTAAAAGATATAGATATGCTCGCCCATGATCGTTCTTTTCAAAAAAGAATGGTGCGTGAGCATCTAGGATTTATTTCTTCTGACGAATACTTGATTCTATTTGGTTCGGCGTCTCCGGCTTCTGCCAAATAATTTTATCACCTTCACGAATTGTTTTTGCGATTTGACTGTTGGCCTTTAACTCTAGGACATGGCGGGCAAGATATGTCCGGGTTTGAGCTATTGGGGGATCTTCCGTTCTACCTGGATGGGCCGGGACATTACGCTCTATGGCGATAACCTTCATGTCTTGGTCGAGAAAAATGATGTCGAGGTTAAAGTATGTATCAGGCATCCAGAAGCGTTTCGGCCCCATATTTTTGTAGTAGAAAAGCATGCCTTCTTCGTCTGGAAAATCTTGGTCTTTTAAACCACTTAAGCCCTGTTGCTGTTCTTCAGGTGTAATCGCAAGCTTAACTGTAAGCATTCTGCCGCTACTCAATACGAGATTGGTCTTTCGCACATCGCCAAACGAATCTTTATCACTATTGCAGGCAATAAGAAACGTCAGAGAGAGAAAGATAATGAGCTTTAATGTCTTTTGGGCCATAATGCCCAATCATAATATGCTTATTGCGACTTGGGGAGCAAATCATGGCCGATACTATTGGAAATTTTGGATTATTGAGATCTCATCACTGTGCAGAGCTTCGTGCTGAGCATGTTGGAAGCAAAGTCACTCTTTGTGGATGGGTAAATAAGTATCGTGATTTGGGTGGCCTGCATTTTATTGATATCCGCGACAAGCATGGATTGACTCAATTATCTTTTGAAGAATTTAAAGGCGATTTTTCAATTCTCAAAAAATGTTCACTTGAATCAGTCATTTTGGCCCGTGGTGTAGTGAGGGAGCGTCCCGAGAATGCTCGCAATAACAAAATGGATACTGGAGCAGTTGAACTTCTCGTTTCTGAATTAGAAGTTCTTTCTCAATGCGATATTGATGCCATTCCATTTTTACCGATGGGACCAATTGATGCTTCTGAAGTTTTAAGACTCAAATATCGCTATCTCGATTTGCGTCGTCCTCATTTGCAAAAAATTCTGCAGCTTAGAAGTACAACAGCATTGCGTGCACGAGAGATTTTAATTAATGAAGGCTTCATCGAAGTTGAAACGCCAATCCTTTATAAATCGACACCTGAAGGTGCGAGAGATTATGTGGTTCCATCACGAGTTCACCCGGGACACGTCTACGCTCTTCCTCAATCTCCTCAAACTTTAAAACAATTGTTGATGATTGGCGGAACAGATAAGTATTTTCAAATTTGTCGTTGCTTCCGTGATGAAGATTTGCGTGCCGACCGGCAACCCGAATTTACTCAAATCGATATTGAAGTCAGTTTCCCAACGCAAGAGTATATCAAATCTTTAGTCGAGAAGATGTTGATTCGTCTCTTCGATCTTGAAGCTAATTTTAAAATGACCATGATGTCTTACGATGAAGTGGTTAAACTTTATGGATCAGATAAGCCGGATGTTCGTTACGGCCTGAAGCAAATGATTGTCACTGATCTTTTCACTGACTCTGAATTTGGAGTCTTTGCCAATCCTGCCAAGAATAACGGAATGATTAAGGCCATGTTTATTCCGGCGAGTATGGGTACTCTGGCGAGAAAAGATCTCGATGGACTTACAGATATCGTGAAGCCTCATGGTGGAAAAGGGGTGGCTTTCTTTAAAGTTGAAAAAGGTGAACTCACTGGTGGAGTTTCAAAATTTATTTCAAAAGAAATTTTAAGAGAGCTTGAATCTCGTTCAACTGAAGGTAAGGGAGATGGCATCTGGCTCTTCAATGCCGATACTGATCATGACGTTGTTCACGCTTCTGCCGATGCGGTGAGAAGATTTCTTGCTCGTAAGCTCGAACTGATTAAAGAGGGTTACGCTTTCTTATGGGTCTATGATTTTCCTCTTCTTGAATGGGATAAAGAAAACAATCGCTTTGCAGCGAGACACCATCCTTTTACTTCTCCAAAGAAAGACCAGTATGAAAAATTCTTGAAGGGTCAAAAAGAAGACCTGATGAATATGCCTGCCGAAGCATATGATATTGTTTGTAATGGTTATGAAATTGGTGGTGGATCCCTTCGAATTTACCGCAATGATGTTCAAGATCAAATGTTTAAGATCTTAGGCATGACTCCAGAAGATACCAAACGCCAGTTTGGTTTCTTCATTGATGCTCTCAAATTTGGTACTCCGCCTCATGGAGGCTTGGCCTTCGGCTTCGATCGAATAATCATGTTGTTAGCGAAGACGGACTCCATTAGCGATGTGATAGCCTTCCCTAAAACAACCAGTGCCACGGACTTGATGTCTCAGGCTCCTTCTGAGCCAAGTGATGCTCAATTGAAAGAGCTTCATTTCAAGTGGGATCGTTAGTAATTAATTCATAGTTTGGGACATTCTTAAAAAGCTATGCCTTTTTATGGTATTGAGATTCTTCAATTCAATGGAGAATTTCATGAAAATGACCACTTTTTTAGCTTTGATTTTGTTACTTGCTAGCTGTGGAAAGAGCGAGCTCTCTTCTACTGAAATCCTATCTTCTTCAATTATGAGTGGAACTAAAATTGATTCGAGGGATGAATTGGGAAAAGTGACTGTTGGCGTAACGGACGCTGACTCAACTAAGATTTGCACCGGCTCTATCATTTCATCAAATATTATTCTGACCGCCGCCCATTGCGTGGAAAAGCAAGATGCTAAAAAAATGAGAATTGTTTTTGGATCAAAAATTACCGATTCAAAAAATACTGTAAAAGTAGAAGCTGTTGCAGTTCACAAAGATTATTTTCATAATACTTCAGTTGGAAATGATTTGGCCTTAATCAAAATCGAGGGAACAGTTCCTAGTAAGTATAAGGTTTTGGATATCGAGCGTTCTTCATTGTTGACGTTGGAAAAAGGAACACCAATCCAAGTTGCAGGTTTTGGTAAAAACAAAACAGGTTTTTTTGGTGGGGGAGCTGGAACTCTTAGAAAGGGCCAGGTAAGTCTAGATCAATATAGTGCGGAAGAAAAGCTGCTCGTCCTTGATCAAAGTAATGAAAATGGAATTTGCAATGGAGATTCTGGTGGTGGCGCATTCGTCGAAGTCGACGGAGAGTTGGTTCAATTGGGTGTAAACAGTTATGTTCCAAGTAAGAAAAAAGGCTCATCAACAGGTGACTGTAAGTCGAAATCATATTTAACTAATATTGCTTTCTATCTCGATTGGATTCAAATGACGATGGCGGAGCTGAACTAAGCAGCATCGTTTTCAAAGAGTACAAAAGTATTCTGTGGCTTTTCTTTTTGATTATGCATTTCCTGATACTTTTCTTCGCTAATCACATGCGTTCCAGAGATCCATTCAGGCAATCCCTTTCCTTCTTTGTTAAAAAGCGAGAAAACAAAAAGAGTACAAATACTCATATAGCAGGCAAGTCCACCAATGGATCTCATAAAAGCTTCAAAGATAGTGAGACCATGAAGTGGATCTTTGTTTGAGACGACTCTCACTTTCATTACTGCTTTACCTGGCGATAGACCCTGACCGATATAGAGAGACAGGAAATACAATCCAAAAAAGAGTGTCATGATGAGAGGAAAGTGAACGACTTTCATGTTCTCGTACAATGATCTTTTATAATTTAAGGGAATAAATCGTAGTTTAGATTCAATAAAGAGCATGTAAGTGAGGAGCAAGACTTTTGAAGTTACACCAACAATAAAAAGATCCACAAAAAAAGCGTAGAAGCGTTTGCGAATCATTTTTCTATCGAGCATACCAAATGTCATATGAACTCCTTGTCACACAAGGACTTATCGACATTTACTGCAAGTGTTTGAGTTCTAAATGCCGTTTGAACTCGTAAAGCTTCTGAATGGCCTCAATCGGAGTTAAATGCATGATATCGATGGCCCCAAGCTCTTTTTCGATCTTCTTTAGGTAGGTCGGAATTTCCTGTACAGGTTGGTCAGGAAAGAGCGAGAGCTGGGTAAGGTTCTTATCCTTAGATCTTTTGCAATTTTTGGGAGCTTCTTCTTCTTCGCTTTCAAGCTCAAGAAGCAGATGTTCGGCACGTTTTAATAGCTGCTGAGGAAGCCCTGCAAGCTTGGCGACATAAAGTCCGAAACTCTGACTAGCTCCTTCTTCAATCAAGCGATACATGAATTGAACATTGCCTTGATGATTAAGTGTTTCAACTGTTAAGTTTTTTGCTCCTGATAGTGATGCGGCAACTTCAATCAACTCATGATAATGAGTGGCAAAAAGAGTGAGACCTTTGACGTTATTAACGAAATGTTCAACCAAAGACCAAGCGATAGAGAGTCCATCATAAGTAGAAGTTCCTCGCCCCACTTCATCCAGAATAATGAGACTACGATCAGTTGCGTGACGGAGAATTTCAGCCGTCTCAGTCATTTCTACCATGAAAGTTGATTGACCACGGAGAATATCATCGCTCGCACCTAAGCGTGAGAAGAGATAATCACAACAACCGAGAGTGGCCTTTTTAGCAGGTACGAAACAACCCATTTGCGCTAAAATTTGAATAATAGCAACTTCTCTCATCACCGTTGTTTTTCCGGCCATGTTAGGACCAGTGATGAGACCAAAATAACATTCTTGATCGAGGTGAAGTTCGTGAGGAACGAAGTCTCCTTTTAGAGTAGAGCGAATCAACGGATGCCAGGCTCCTTCGAGGTGGCAAATTTGATACTCAACTATTTCAGGGCGAATAAATTCTTCCTGACGGCATCTTTGCGCCAGAGATTGATAGGCGTCACAAAGTCCGAGATAACTAGAAAGCTCTTGAATATCTTGGCACTTTTCAAGAGTTAGCTGAATTAAGTTTTGAAAAATTTCTCGCTCTAATTTGCTGAGTTTTTCTTTCGCCGTAATCATCTCTTTTTCAAACTCGGCCAACTCATCCGTTTGGTAGCGTTCAGCATTGACTAATGTTTGTTTGCGAACAAATTTCTTTGGCATTTTGTCTGAATGTGTTTTGCTCACTTCAATAAAAAAACCTGCAACATTGTTCGATTTAACTTTCAGGTTTGAAATTCCTGTTTCTTTTCGATAGCGCTCTTCGAGCTTCACCAATTCATCTTCAGCAGAAACGGATATTTTCGCCAAGCGATCGCGAGTTTTATTCACTCCTTGCTTGATCAAATTGCCTTTATCGAGAGAGGCTCCGATTTCATCATTGAGCGTCGCTTGGATTTCTTGGGCCAATTCATCTAAAGCGCTCATCATTTTAGGAGCGAGTTTTGGAAGGGCCTTGAGGTTTTTAGCATTGAGAAGCTTGATGATTTCTTGGGCCTTATTAACGGCGTAAGAAATATTGAGCAGATCTCCACTTGTGGCCTTATTGGTCGCAAGCTTGGCGAGAATGCGGTCGAGATCGCGAATATCACTAAGGAGATCGCGCAGTTCTTGGTGTTTCTTTTCTTGGTTAATAAAAAACTCAATCAGGTCCTGGCGCGATTGAATTTGCGGAATATCTCTCAATGGTTGAGAAACTAAACGCTGCATACTTCTCGAGCCCATGGCAGTTAATGTGCGATCCATAAAGCCTAGGACTGAATCTTTGTATTGATCGCGATGACGAGGAAGGATTTCCAGCCCCATGAGTGTGGGGGCAGATGCTTTCATGGTTTGAACATCACTCTCTAGTCTAAAAGGTTTTACGTGTTGAAAACTTTCCTGAAGTTGAGTTGATTTTAAATAATAGGCGAGAGCACACATCGGGCCAATAATGACAGCTTCTTTTGTCAAAGTGCGATCGCGCTTATAACCGGGAACAATTTTATCGAGGTAAAGACCTGCATGCTTTTGCTCGAAGTATTCAGGTGCAAGGTAGGATTTTACGATTCCCATACCTTCGATTAATTGGAACAACTCTGGCCATTCTCTCCACTGATCTTTAAAGCATAAAAATTCTTTGGGTGAAATCAGACGAATGCGATCGAGAAAAGACTGACGATCATTAAGAACCGATCCAAAGAATTCTCCAGTCGAAAATTCAATGGCGGCCAAATAATATTTAGAATCAAGCTCAGCTGCAGCGATAATAAATCGCTCTTCTTTGCTTGAGGCGCGATCGAGATCGTAGGGAATTCCTGGACTCACCACTTGAGTGACGGCCCTTTGTACGATGCCCTGAGCGTCTTTTGGATCTTGGACTTGTTCACAGATAGCGACTTTTAATCCGGCCGAAGTTAAACGATCGATATAGGCATTTGCGGCATGATGAGGAATTCCTGCCATCGGAATAGGGAAGTCACCAAGTTTTCCCCGATGAGTAAGCGTGATATTTAAAACCTTGCTGGTGAGATGAGCGTCTTCAAAGAAGACTTCATAAAAATCGCCCATTCGAAACAACATCAAATGATCTTGGTAGTTCTGTTTTATGTTGTAGTACTGCTCCATCATAGGAGTGAGCTTTACGCCATGGGAGATGATGTCTTGAAGTGTTGTGTGAGTCACTTGATCAAACCTCTTTCGTCGGACTTTTTTGGTGTTTAAAAAGCTTAACGAGTGAGGTCCTTATTGGCAATAAAAATGAGGGACTTTGTCAGACAATAAGTCATTGAAAAAACTGAAATTTTAAGTGACTATGAGGAACGCCTTTGGTTCCCCCAAAGAGCTAAAATCGGGTGAGATTCATGAAATGGAAATTCTGGCTCACAGTGATTCCCGCATCCGTTGGCTTCATCTTTATTCTAGCGGGATCATTATTGTGGAAACCTTCTGAAAATAGTGATTGGCTCAAGGGCGATGTTTCCATGTTTGCCCCAGTTGAAGAAAGTTATTTTCGCCGCGCTAACTATTACGTCACGGAACCAGGAAAAGCTCAGATCACTTTATTCAGTACTGACCTTAGCTTGGCACAAGACGGAAGCAAGCTTATTTTTTTAAATCCTGAAGGACAGATCTTAAAAGAAGATCAATTGCCATTGGACTATAAGGCCAAGAGCGGAATCTATCGCAATGAAAAACAAAGTTTAATTCTTGAGGGAAATGTCATTATGAATAATGACCAGTCCACCATTCGGGCCGATTCGATTTTATTTGAGCAAAACAAAGATGCCATTCGCGCTGAAGGTGATGTTTGGACTGAAGCCACGAGTCTTAAGTCCAATGATCGCATTCAGATAGAAGCTGATTCGGTTCATTACAAGCTCAAGGAAAGGGTTGGAGACTATACTGGCCATGTTCGAGGAACTATTGTCAGAAGGCGCCCTTACGAGGAAAGCCTCAAGTTTAAGTCTTCACGTCTTTTCATGGACTTACCTAAAGAGAAATTAGAGCTCAATGAGGATGTCTTAATGATCAAGCAACTCTCAACTGCAAGTGCTCAAAAAGGCGAAATCTTCTTGGAAAACTATAATAAAAAGCTCAAGTACTTCGCGCTTTATGACGATGTGAAAGTAGACGAAACCGTGAAAACAGGTGGTCGAACCTTTACTCGTAAAGCTTTTGGGCAAAAACTCGAAGGAATGATGAGTGATGGGCGTTTGATTCTGACTGGCTTTCCACGAGTTTTACAATTGCGCGATGTGATTCAAGGCAATCGCATTGTTTTGAGAGAGAATAATGAAGTTGTTGAAGTCGATGATGCTTCAACTAACTTCGAGCTTAAATAAAGGAAATATGGAACAGAACCAACTCACATTAAAAGCTACTCATCTTAAGAAAAGTTATGGTGGTAGAACTGTCGTGAAAGACGTAAGCCTTGATGTTACTCAAGGGGAAGTGGTTGGTCTCTTAGGTCCAAATGGAGCAGGTAAAACAACTTCATTTTATATGATTGTTGGTCTGGTTCGCGCAGACGAAGGTTCAATTACTTTAGATGGCGCTGACATCACCAAATTTCCGATTCACGTTCGCGCTTTAAAAGGCGTTGGTTATCTTCCTCAAGAAGCCTCGGTTTTTAGAGATATGACAGTTGAAGAAAATATTTATTCAACACTCGAAAATCGTGATCTTCCGAAAAATAAAAAGACCACTTTGCTGGAAGGATTGATTGAAGATTTTGGTCTCGGTCATATTCGCACCTCAAAAGGGGGAGCGCTTTCAGGTGGAGAAAGAAGAAGAGTGGAAATTGCCAGGGCCCTTGCTTTAGAGCCTAAGTTTATTTTGCTGGATGAACCCTTTGCAGGAGTTGATCCTTTGGCAGTCCATGACATTCAAAATATTATAAAAGACTTAAAGAAAAAAAATATTGGCGTATTGATCACGGATCACAATGTGAGAGAAACACTTGGGATCGTTGATCGCGCTTATATAATGAATAGTGGAGAACTCTTGGTTTCAGGAACTCCCAATGAAATTATTAACAACGACAGAGCAAGGAAGTTCTATCTTGGAGAAGAATTCAGGATGTAACAGAGGTAGCTCTTATGGCCGTCAAGTTATCACAAAGCCTTAAGCAAACCCAACAGCTCACGATGACTCCTGAGCTTCAGCAGGCTATTAAGCTTCTGACGCTTACTCATCAAGAGATGACCAATCTTATTTCAGAAGAGATGGTTGAGAACCCAATGTTGGAAGAAATTGATTTCGAAGGTGAAAGTGAAAGTGGAAATGATGCTGAAATGGAAAAGCTTGAAGCTCAAGTTGCGGAAGCGACAGCAGAGAACTTCGAGAGCAAAGACGATTTCGTAGCAGAAAAAGACGATTTCGATTTCCAAAATTACATTGATTCATACAATTCAAATTCAAGTGCTCCAAATATGGCCACTCAAGACATGAGTGAAGATGGACCTAACTATGAAAATATTGTTTCTCAAGGTCAAACACTGGCAGAACATCTTTTATGGCAATTGCGTATGAATGATGATCTCGCCCCAGATGAGATGGTCTTTGCAGAATACATTATTCACAACATCAATGATGATGGATACCTCGAAGCTCCTTTTGAGGAAATCCTAGGAAAAACAAGCTACGATCGCGATCGCGGTTTTGATATATTAGAAATGATTCAAGCCCTTGATCCCGTGGGATGTGGTGCTGAAGACTTGATAGATTGTTTGCTTGCGCAAGCTCGTATTGCGGAAGAGAGATCTCCTCTGCTCGAAAAAATTATTCGAGATCATTTAAAAGATTTACAAAGTGCGGATCACACGAAGATCGCAAAAACCTTAGGTGTAAGCTCTGAAGCGGTGGATTCTGCTGCTGAAATTTTAAAAACATTTCATCCACGTCCAGGGCGCTTGATCACTCCTGGAGAAACTCATTATGTGACTCCTGATATTTTTGTCGTTGAAGTTGGCGGAGAGTTTGTCGTAAAAGTAAATGATGATGGAGTTCCAAGACTTCGAATTTCCAAAACCTACCGAGAAATGCTGGAGCATGGTTCTGCGGAAGCGAAAGAATATGTACAAGAAAAATTAAAAGCAGCGATGTGGTTGATTAAGTCGATTCAAAAAAGACAAAAGACAATTTTTAGAGTGGCAAAAGCCCTTGTTCGCCATCAGCAAGATTTTTTCAAGAAAGGTCCACGCTTTTTAAAGCCTATGATTTTAAAAGACATCGCCAATGAAATTGGAATGCATGAATCAACTGTTTCTCGTGTGACCAATAATAAATTTATGCACACTCCAATCGGAATGTTTGAATTGAAATATTTTTTCAACTCTGGAATTGGCGGACAAAATGGTGGACTAGATGTCACAAGTGAAGTTCTCAAGATTAAAATCAAAGAATTAGTTGAGCGAGAGAATCCAAAAAAGCCAATGTCCGATGATAAGATTGCGGAACTTCTTTCTCGTGATGATGTGAAAGTCGCCAGACGTACTGTGGCCAAGTATCGAGAATTGATGGATATCCCATCTTCTGCGAAAAGAAAGGTGAAAAGTTAGCAAGAGATCAGCCGAAAGGTTGTAAAATAAAAAGAGCCTAGTGGAGAATTTCAGCGATTGAAACTTCTCAAAACAGTCAGGAGCGTTCATGAAAATAACCATCGCATTTCAGCATCTCGATCACACACCTTCACTCGATGAAAGAATTCGAGAGAAGTCGGAAAAGATTAACAAGTATTTTGACGGAAAAATGAATTTAAAATGGAATTGTTACGTTCAAGACCTTAATCACTTTGCAGAAGTGACTCTGTTTGGACCGCAGTTCGAATATCACGCTAAAGCGCACTCTGATAATCTTTATAAGACGATTGATCTAGCGGTCGACAAGATTGAGAAACAAATCATTAAGCGAAAAGAAAAGACTAAAAACCGTATTCACCGCGGACACGAAGAGCCCGTTATTCTCGATGTAGAACAGGCTTGGGGTGATCGCAGTGATGATGATGTAGCTTAAAAAAATCGTTTTAAAAGGGCCCTCCACGGAGGGCTTTTCTTTCTTACAGTCGATTGCGCAGCGCAAATCGACATCCTTCCAAACATAACTAAATCAAGCTCTTAACGCCCTGCTATTTCCATTCTGGAGATGAATAGTCAAACATAAACTTACATCAATTGTCGGAGTGTTTTTGATTACCATATTAATAATGTCAATTAAGGCGAGGAAGGAGATCCCGATGAAAACTTTGTTAATAGCGTTGATGCTTGTTGGTTCATGGAATGTTTGGTCATGCGATATGCATGGTGAAACTGGAATCGTAGAAAAGAACGACCTTTGGATTTCTGCAGACGTTAAGAATGCTTCTCTTACACATGCTGAATTTTCTCACATCATTGAAAAAGTAAAAAATTACTACACAGCAGTGGTTGAATCAAAAGGTGCAAAGCTTGTTGTCGTTGAAAATTGGGACGACGGAACAGTTAACGCTTTTGCAAAACAAGAAAACGGTGAATATCAAGTTCACATGTTTGGCGGTCTTGCTCGTCACGAAACAGTAACTCCAGATGGATTTGCTCTCGTTGTTTGTCACGAATTAGGTCACCACTTAGGTGGAGCTCCTAAGAAGAAAGACTTTCTTGGTACTGTTCGTTGGGCTTCTAATGAGGGTCAAGCTGATTACTGGGGAACAATGAAATGTTTGAGAAATGTTTTCTCTCACGAAAACAACACTGCTATCGTAGCTAAGATGCAAATCGACGCTGATGCTCGTCAAGAGTGTAAGGCCACTTTCAGCTCAACTGAAGAACAAGCTCTTTGTATGAGAACTTCAATGGCCGGAAAGTCTTTAGCAAGTCTCTTTAATTCACTTCGTAATCTTTC